>CESI01027459.1_pt1 | contig 58442 bp, 58 predicted proteins | sample 356301 | NCBI WGS metagenome assembly CESI01 (sample SAMEA2621423, study PRJEB7988) | marine metagenome | biome: marine biome (ENVO:00000447); feature: deep chlorophyll maximum layer (ENVO:xxxxxxxx); material: "saline water (ENVO:00002010), including plankton (ENVO:xxxxxxxx)" | depth 40 m | reverse complement strand
ACGCGCCGTGTGTTGAATATTCCTGAAGACTATAAAATTGGCATCGTACCCGCCTCTGACACCGGCGCTTTCGAGATGGCCATGTGGTCTATGCTGGGTGAGCGCCCTGCCCAGATGGTTGCCTGGGAAAGCTTTGGTGCAGGTTGGGTCAGTGATGTGGTCAAACAGCTCAAAATAGAAGCCTCTGAGCATATCGCACCTTACGGTGAGATTTTTGATATGGACTCGCTGAACTATGGCAATGATGTGTGTTTCACTTGGAACGGTACAACCTCGGGCGTTTGTTTGGCCTCAGGTGATGCGATCCCTGCAAACCGCGCTGGGCTGACGCTATGTGATGCAACATCCGCAGCCTTTGCGGTAGATCTGCCTTGGGACAAGCTTGATGTGACGACCTTCAGCTGGCAAAAAGTTCTGGGTGGGGAAGCCGCCCATGGCATTTTGATCCTATCGCCTCGGGCAGTGGCACGGTTGGAAAGCTATACACCTGCTTGGCCCATGCCAAAGATTTTTCGCCTGACCAAAGGCGGTAAGTTAATCGATGGTATCTTCCGCGGTGAGACCATCAACACGCCGTCGATGCTCTGTGTAGAAGACTATCTCTTTGCCCTTGATTGGGCTGAATCTGTGGGAGGTCTCCAAGGTCTTATGGGACGGGCGCAAGTCAACGCTCAAGCGGTTTGGGACTTCTGCGCGACTCGGGACTGGATCGATAATTTGGCGGTGGATCCGGCAACTCGTTCGGTCACGTCGGTTTGTTTGAAGTTCACCGATCCACGGATCAAAGATCCAGCAGTATTTGCAAAAGCTGTGGCCAAACGTATGGATTTAGAGGACGCGGCACTTGATATTGGTGCCTATCGTGACGCACCGGCAGGCCTGCGGATTTGGTGTGGTGCTACGGTTGAAACCACCGATGTCGAGGCCATGTTGCCTTGGCTGGATTGGGCCTACCTAACCGAGTTGAACGCCCAATAAATTTAGGTGGGGCCCCGGGTCCCGCCTCTTTTTCACCTCATTTTTAAGGAGCGCCGACATGGCCCCGAAAGTACTCGTATCCGATAAACTCTCTGAAACAGCTGTCCAGATTTTCCGCGACCGCGGCATCGAAGTTGATTTTGATCCCAGCCTTGGCAAGGACAAAGACAAATTGCTTGCCGTTATTGGTCAATATGATGGTTTGGCCATTCGGTCCGCAACCAAAGCTACAGAAAAAATCATCAACGCAGCGACCAATCTTAAAGTGATTGGTCGCGCTGGTATCGGTGTTGATAATATTGATCGTGTGGCTGCGTCAAAAAAAGGTGTGATCGTGATGAACACGCCCTTTGGCAATATGATCACAACCGCCGAGCATGCCATTGCAATGATGTTCGCAGTGGCCCGCCAAATTCCTGAGGCCAGTGCCTCAACACATGCGGGCAAATGGGAAAAATCGAAGTTTATGGGCGTGGAGCTGACCAGCAAAACCCTTGGCGTGATTGGTGCGGGAAACATTGGTGGCATCGTATGTGAACGCGCTGTTGGTTTGAAGATGAAGGTTGTGGCCTATGACCCCTTCCTGTCCGAAGAGCGCGCAGAAAAGCTTGGCGTGGAAAAAGTTGAGTTAGACGCGTTGTTCGCACGGGCTGATTTCATCTCTCTGCATGTGCCAAAAACAGAGCAAACCACAAATATCATTAGCGCAGAGGCGATCGTGAAAATGAAGTCTGGCGTGCGCATCATCAACTGCGCCCGTGGTGGCTTGGTGGATGAGGAGGCTTTGGCTGAGGCTTTGAAGGCCGGTCATGTCGCCGGTGCGGCTTTTGACGTGTTCTCCGTCGAGCCTGCCATCAATAGCCCGTTGTTCAACCTGCCGAATGTGGTCTGCACGCCGCATTTGGGAGCGGCCACTACGGAAGCGCAGGAAAATGTAGCTATCCAAGTGGCTGAGCAAATGTCTGACTATTTGCTTACAGGAGCTGTCACCAATGCGTTGAACATGCCATCCGTCACCGCTGAAGAAGCTAAAGTAATGGGCCCATGGTTGGCACTCGCTGGGCATTTGGGTGCGTTTATCGGCCAAATGACTTCTGAGCCGATTAAAGCGATTAATATTCTTTATGATGGCACCGTGGCCAGCATGAACCTCGAAGCGTTGAACTGTGGCGTGATTGCGGGCATCATGAAGGCCGGTAACCCTGATGTGAATATGGTGAGCGCTCCAGTGATTGCTCAAGAACGTGGTATCAAGATCAGTACGACCAATCAGAACAAATCTGGTGTGTTTGAAGCTTATATCAAAGTGACTGTTGTCACAGAGTCGCGCGAACGGTCTGTTGCAGGCACGGTGTTTAGCGACGGCAAGCCTCGGTTTATTCAGATCAAAGGGATCAATGTGGATGCCGAAATTGGCCGCCATATGCTCTATACAACCAACAATGATGTCCCGGGCATCATTGGCGTGCTTGGTTCGATTATGGGGCAAAACGGTGTGAACATTGCGAACTTCACTTTGGGCCGTGCGGCTGAGGGTGCAGAGGCCATAGCGATGCTTTATGTGGATGCGCCGGTCTCTGACTCCGTGCTTGCTGATTTGACTGAGACCGGTAAATTCAGTCAAGTAAGCCGCTTGGAGTTTGACGTTTCATGAGCCCTATCTACGCGATTGGTGACATCCACGGACAATTGAGCATGCTTGAGCATGCGCTCGAGCTAATTAAAGCAGATGGAGGGCCCGAGGCCCCTATCGTTTTTCTTGGGGATTACACCGATCGCGGGCCTGAAAGTTGCGGGGTTTTAGACTATCTGATTCAAGGCCGCGATGCTGGACGTAATTGGGTGTTTTTGAAGGGCAATCATGACCGAATGTTTGAGTGGTTCCTGCAAAGCCCAACGCGCGGGGACCCTTATCTGTTCACCGATCTGAGTTGGTTGCATGAGCGCTTGGGCGGGCAAGATACCCTACGCTCTTATGGTCTGGATTTCAGCCTGCGCCGTCGTTTGAGTGAGGTTCATGCGGAAGCGTTACAGGCTGTACCAAAGGCGCATCAAGACTTTTTATCTCAGTGTCAGCTGTCTTATGGCAGCGCAGATCTATTTTTTTGCCATGCGGGTATTCGTCCCGGCGTGCCATTGCACGCACAGGGTGAAGAGGATTTATTGTGGATTCGCAACGAATTTCACGCAGATTTGACAGCCCATCCCAAGATGATTGTCCATGGTCACTCACCAGTTGATCAGGCCAGTCATTACGGAAATCGGATTAACCTCGACAGTGGGGCTGGCTGTGGAAAGCCTCTCACTGCGGCGGTGTTTGAGGCGGGTGCTTGCTATGTCTTAAGCCCTGGTGGGCGTAAGGAAATCTTGTCTCTCGTTTGAGCTTAAGAATTTTCCACAATCAAAAATGCCATAGCACGGCCATCGAGGGCGCGAATGGCGTGGGGGCAATTTGCGTCATAGCGCGCGGTATCTCCTGCGCGCGCCAAAGCAGTGTTTTCGCCGGAGGTGACTTCTAAAATCCCTGATATCACCATCAACTGCTCTTTGGATTTCGGACCATGTGGTGCGCTGTCGAGCAATCCGTCTGGCTGAAATGCTAATTCATAAACTTCGTGTTGGCCGGTCGGTCCCGGTGGGTTGAGGATGCGAATGCGGCACCCTTCGCCAAGGGTCCCTATGGTGGGGGTAGAGGCGGATGACATGATCTCAATGCCCTGGGATTGGACCGGATCTTCCACCAATTTAGCAAAGTCGACGTTCAGCGCTTGGGTCAGGTCCCAAAGGGTCGAGACTGTGGGGCTGCTTTCGTCACGCTCAATTTGACTGACCATCGACCGCGACATCCCGTACAGCTTAGCCACCGCATCCAGTGAAAGATTTTTGGCTTTGTGGACGTCTTTGAGTCGCAGGGCCATGCGGCTGAGAATGCCTTGGTGGGAGTTAATCGTTTGGTGGCTCTTTGGCTAAAGATGCTCTTGGAAAGCGTTTAGAACCGCCATATAAACGTCGCGTTTGAACGGAACAATTACATGTGGCAGGGCGCTAGGTAAAATCCATTTCCATGCGGAAAATTCTGGTTCCTCGGTCTCTATGTTGATATCGGCGTCCTCACCCAGAAACCGCATCAAGAACCATTTTTGCTCCTGTCCACGATATTTGCCGTCCCACAGTTTGGCGATCAAATCCGCAGGCAGTTCATAAGGGATCCAGCCGTCGGTTTCAGCTAGAATTGTCACCTTACTTGCGGGTATGCCGGTCTCTTCTTCGAGTTCACGCAGGGCGGCAACGCGGGCATCCTCACCCGGATTAATGCCGCCTTGGGGCATTTGCCAAGCATCGGCATAGTGTTCGAGCCTCTGGGCCACAAACACATCACCAGAGCCATTTATCACCATAACGCCCACATTGGGGCGATAGGGCAGCTTGTCGATATCCGTTTGCAACATCTGCTATTGTGCCGGCTGGATGGCCGAGAGGCCTTTAAGAAGATCGATGGCATAAGACAATTGGAAGTCTTCCTCACGAAGTTTTGCAGTCTCTTCAGCCAAGGAGCGTTCTTCGTCTATCTGAGCGCGCTCTGCTTCTGATATACTATCATTATCGAGGGAGCCGCGCAGGTCAGCTTCGCTGCGTATTTTCCGCACTTCATCCTCAGGCTCTTCGTTTTTTATCGCGCGGCGGGGTTGCTCAACAATGATATCGGGTGAAACGCCAAGGGCTTGGATGGAGCGACCGGATGGTGTGTAGTAGCGCGCGGTTGTTAGGCGCATTGCACCATCGCCGGCCAGGGGCATGATGGTTTGCACCGAGCCTTTGCCAAAACTTTTGGTGCCTACAACAATCGCGCGGCGGTGATCTTGCAACGCGCCGGCTACAATCTCTGAGGCCGAGGCCGAGCCGCCATTAATCAGCACCACAATGGGTTTGCCTTGCGCCAAATCACCGGCACGGGAATTCCAACGATCCCCAGTTTCGGGATCACGGCCACGGGTAGAGACAATTTCGCCTTTTTCGAGGAAGGCATCGGATACCATTATAGCTTGGTTCAACAGCCCACCGGGATTGTTGCGCAAATCAACGACAAAGCCATTGATATTCTCAATCCCGCCCGCCGCTTCAATTTGCTTGGCGATGCCATCTTCCAAATTTGGATAGGTTTGATCATTGAAGGTGCTGACCCGCACAACAATGCTTTGGCCAATTGTTTTGTCACGCACAGCGGTCAATTTGATAGTGTCCCGAATAATGGTGATGTCAAAGGGCTCAGGTTCATCCTCACGCACAACGGTGATCACAATTTCTGAGCCCACCGGGCCACGCATCAGCTGCACAGCAGCATCGAGGGTAAGGCCTAGTAAGCCTTCACCGTCCACATGGGTGATGAAGTCGCCAGGCTCCACACCTGCTTTGGCGGCAGGGGTGTCATCAATGGGTGCGATGACTTTAACAAAGCCATCTTCCTGGGTCACTTCAATGCCAAGGCCACCAAAGGCGCCGCGGGTTTGAATGCGCATGTCACTGGCATCGTCAGGAGACAGATAGCTTGAATGCGGGTCTAATGAGGTAAGCATGCCATTTATGGCCGCTTCGATCAGTTTTTCATCATCCACTTCTTCCACATATTGCGCGCGGATGCGGTCAAAAATGTTACCAAATAATTCCAGCTGCTGATAGGTCTTGGCTTGGTCTGTTTCCTTGGCCAAAAGAGGGCCGGCCAATTGTGGGGCGATGACTATGCCTAAAAGTCCACCCACCACTGCTGCAATCAAAAACTTTTTCATTCCACTATCCTTATTTCGCAGGGACTCATCGAATTTAAGTGCCCGCGTGAAAATCGATACTCTATATAAAGCCTGTCTTGCGCCAGCTTTCCAGCCCCTTGTTGATTGGCCATTATATGGAAGCTGCGAAATTGGTCACAATTTCGACATATGGCGTAACATTTCGGGGCACTTGGCCAAAATTAGCCCAAAGTTGCACTCGGTTAGAGGATCAAGGATCGTCCTGTCATTTCGACTGGTTGCGGTAGACCCATCAGCTCTAGCAGTGTGGGGGCAAGATCGGCCAAACGGCCTGAAGACAAACTGCGCCCCTGTGGCAGGCCAAGCCCGACAACCGGTACGAGGTTTATGGTATGCGCCGTATGTGGTCCGCCGGTTACGGGATCAATCATCATCTCGCAATTGCCATGATCGGCTGTGACAATCATTGCGCCACCAACCTGTTCTAAAGCCTCCACCACTTTGCCTAAGCACTGATCCACGGCCTCACAGGCGGCAATCGCAGCCTTTAAGTCGCCGGTATGACCGACCATATCTGGGTTGGCGTAGTTGGTTATAATCAAATCATAGCCCGCAGAAATCGCCGCCACAAACCTCTCTGTCACCGCTATTGCTGACATTTCAGGCTGCAAATCATAGGTGGCCACTTTGGGCGAGGCTGGCATAAACCGAGCTTCGCCCGTGTCAGGGGTTTCAAGACCACCGTTCATAAAAAATGTGACATGTGGATATTTTTCAGTTTCTGCGAGACGGAATTGGGTTTTGCCATGCTGGGCCACCCAAGAGCCCAGAGTGTTGGGAATGTTGCGCTTTGGGAAAGCGGCGGTGAGGTAGGTGTCATGGGATTCGGAGTAACACACCATCCCCAGTTGCACCGCCAGTTTGACCCGTGGACCCGTGTCAAACTCTGTGAAATCTGGCTGGCAGAGGGCCGCCAAAATCTCGCGGGCCCGGTCGGCGCGGAAGTTGAGGCAAAAGAGGCCGTCCTGAGGCTTCAGCCCAGCATAATCCCCGATCACGCTTGCGGGAATGAACTCGTCGGTCTGACCCCTTGCATAGGCTTGCGCGATCACCTCTTGCGGGGTGGCGGCTTTTGGACCCTTTGCCTGTGCGATGGCTGCGAATGCAGTTTCAACCCGCTCCCAACGGTTATCGCGATCTAAGGCGTAATAGCGACCAATCACCGTGCCAATGTGCGCGCCTTGCGGCAGGCTGTCTTGCAGGTTTTTAAAATATCCTTCGGCAGAGCTAGGGCTGACATCGCGGCCATCTGCGATTGCGTGAATTACAACTGGAATATTCATCCCTGTTAACAATTTTATGGCAGCTTGCAGATGGGTGAGATGCCCATGCACGCCCCCATCGGAAATCATGCTCATAAGATGCGCTGTGCCAGAGGTGGCGCGCAATTTGGTGGCAAAGTCCAAAATGGCGGAGTTCTCAAAAAAACTTTTATCTTCAATTGCCAAATCAATCTGTCCCAAATCCATAGCCACAACCCGACCTGCGCCAATATTGGTGTGGCCAACCTCAGAATTACCCATCTGCCCGCTGGGCAAGCCCGCGTCTGCTCCGTGGGTGATCAGCGTAGCATTAGGGCAATTTTGCATGAAGCGATCAAAATTCGGTGTTCGGGCCAATGCGGGGGCATTGCCTGCCTGGGTCTCGCTCAATCCCCATCCATCCAAAATACACAGCACAACGGGTTTGGTCATGGGGAAGCTCCTTGTTTTCTGATCACTGTTTAACTGATCTGCGGCTGTATTCCACCGTTTTTGCGCTGTTTTTTGCTCGAGAGACTCGACTCTGGATTTCGACCCTTTATAAACAGAACATAAGAGGAACAAATCTGCTGCACATGCCAAATCGCCGGGTTTTATCATTATGGTTTCCTCGGATGGGGGCGGAGCGGCTGTTGCGACAGGCCCGTATGACAGAAGAACACCCTTTGGCGGTGGTTCAAGATATCGGGCAGATGCAGTTGATTTCATCACTTTCGTGCCATGCTGAGGACCGGGGCCTAACACTGGGTCAGCCTTTGCGTGATGCGATGGCGATGTGTCCTGAGCTGATCACCCGTTTGCAAAACCCACAGCTTGAAGCACGTTTTTTGACCAGCCTGCGCCGGTGGGCCAGCAAGTTCTCACCTTGGGTGGCCGAAGAGCGACCCAATGCCTTGATGATTGACCTCACGGGCTGTGCGCATGTGTTTGGCGGTGAGGAGGAGGTGATTGCGCATGTGGAATTGGATTGCCTTGATCTTGGCCTTTCGGTGCATATAGGCGTGGCCGATACCAAAGGCGGCGCTTGGGCCTTGGCACGTTACGCGGGCCAGCCTTTGGGGGCGAGCCGCACTGGGGATGCGATTGATCAAGAGGCCCCTGCAACCCGGTCTCGCGCCGTTAAACGCCGCAATTGGGAACGCGGTGGTCAACCGCCACGCTTGCGCTCAAGTGGGGGAAGATCGAACCGCATTGCAGCGCCAGGATTCACACGGCAAGCACTGGCGGCCCTGCCTGTGGCGGCTCTGCGGTTGGAGGATCATGTAATCACTGCGCTGAACCGCTTGGGCATACGCCGGGTTGAGGATTTGATGGGCCAGCCCCGTGCGGCTATTGCACGGCGCTTTGGCAAGGGCACGGTATACCGGATGGATCAGGCCTTGGGCGTGGCGCCTGAGCCGATCAGTCCGGCCAAGCAATCACTGCATTTTGCATGCCGGTTAACCCTGCCTGAGCCAATTGGCCTGGTGGAGGATATGCTGGCCGCTTTGGATAAATTGCTGCCCCGCCTAGCGGCAAGTTTGACCGCGAAAAACTGTGGTGTGCGGCGGTTGCGACTTGAAGCCTATCGCACGGATCAAACTATGCAATCGGTGGAGGTGGGCTTGGCGCGTCCTTCGGCAGATGTCGCGCGAATGCGGCCACTTTTGGCCATGAAACTTGGAGATATTAAAGCTGAATTTGGCATTGATGTGTTGCGGGTAGTCGCGGCGCAAACTGAACCCGTCTATGCCCATCAACATAAGGGCCACATTGAGGCTGGGGGGGCGGTGGCGGCGCGGTTGTCGCAAAACATCGAGCTTGATGATCTCATTGGCAAGCTCGGTGCGCGCATCGGACTAGAAGCGATCACACGACTGCATCCGGGGGATAGTCATATCCCTGAAAAGGCTGCTCAAGTGCTTGCGGCGGCCTGGTCAGCGCCACAAATAGATTGGCCCACACCACCACAGGTTCGGCCTTTAGTGCATTTTGAATCTGAATTTCTGAGTGCCCCCAACGGACCACAGATGCCATTGCAATTCAAATGGCGGGGGCAATTTCATGAGGTGGACAGCGCCCAAGGCCCGGAGCGGATTGCACCAGAATGGTGGTTGGCTGAGCGGGCTTGGCGCAGCGGTACTCGAGATTATTGGCAAGTGGGGACAAAAGCCGGAGACCGGCTTTGGCTTTATTTTGCCCATGGTGGTTCAGCATCAGGTGGTTGGTTCTGCCAGGGTCGGTTTGCTTAAGTAGCATTGCACACAGGAGATTGAAAGCAAGTAAACGGGGGATCAGCTCAGCGTACCCGAATGGGGGCAGGAATGACACTTAAGACCAACACTCCCTTTGCTTAGCTTTGAATTGCCAGCCCAGCAAGGCCTTGTCATGACGTGAAACGGGAACTTACATGGCCATTTCATGGAAGGATTAGGATGGGGTTGATTAAAGATGAATTTGGCGCAAATCTAACCCTATGAATGTTGTAAATTTCAGACCCGACTCCCTGGGAAAAATTCCTGAAAAGGTGGCCTTTCACCGTCTGGAGATGGCCCCTATCCTGACGCTATATGGCCGCATGGTTGCGGCTGGAGAGTGGCGAGATTATGGAATTTCGTGCCTGCGCGAGGTCGCTGTATTTTCGATTTTTAAGCGCACTGCTGAAGATCCGCTATATCGCATCGAAAAACGCCCAAAGCTGCGCAATAAGCAAGGCATGTATGTGGTGATCGGCACACAGGGACAGGTTTTGAAACGTGGTCATGATCTGAAATCAGTTTTGGGTGTGTTGGAGCGACGCTTGATCCGCACGGTGGATTGAGCGGTTAAAGCTGTGCGCGATGGGTGACTGGCCCGTCGCCAGCTTCAGCAATGCGGGCAATCGTGGCTTCAATCCCTTCAACCGTCACCGCCATTGCATGGGCATTGGCATGTATCAGCTTATCTCTGCTGATGGTCAAAGCGACATGGTCTGGCCAAAAAATGAGCTGCCCCTTGCCCCAGTCCCCGCTAAAGCTTATAAAAAATTCCTGCTGCGGGCCAGTGTCGCCTGGGCATTCGAGGCCACAGGCCAGACAGGCGGCCTGCACCAACCCGGAGCAATCAATACCCGATGCCGAATTTCCTCCCCAAAGATAGGGCGTGCCCAAAAACATCATAGCGACGCTGACAGGGTCGGTTAAATATGCCCCAATGGGTCGCAGGTGTTGCTGTGGGATATATCCCTGGGGGGTTTCACAAAAGGCTCTGTTGTGAGTTGCAACGGTCACTTGCGTACCAAATGGCAGACAAATTTGATTGGCAGACTTCAAGTTGGGCGCGGCATAGGCATGGCTGGACAGGCTGCTCACCCAGTGAGTTTTGGCTGTGAATGGCTCTAAATCCGCCGTCTTTACAAAACCTTTATAGCCGTCTTTTTCTGTGTGACCCTGGCTCCAATCACCCTGTTGTTCAAAAACATCAAAAGCGTCGCCCCACAGCAATTGCCGATCGCGCGGGCCATCGGCGCTGCGACATAGGTCGGTGAGGCTGCTGCGTATTTGATGCGTAGTTTTCATAGATCCAAAAGATCTGGCAAAGCGTGGAACAGCGCTCGGGTGCCTTGGCCAACTCCGCCCTTGGGGCGCGCTGGGGCAGAGTTTGGTTGCCAACCGTAGCAATCGAAATGCACAAACCGAATGGTTTCAGTAACAAAGCGGTGCAAAAATAATGCGGCGGTTGTAGCGCCGGCAAAGCCCCCAGCTGGGGCGTTGTCCAGATCCGCGATGCCGGGCTCAATCATCGCCTCATAAGGCGCGTGCAAAGGCAGTTGCCACACGGGATCATCAACACTGGATGCGGCTGTGGCAATCGAATGGCTGAGAGATGCATCCTTGGTGAAATAAGGTGCAATATCAGGCCCCACCGCCACCCGTGCCGCGCCAGTGAGTGTTGCCATGCAAATCATGAGATCAGGCGGAGTTTCATCGGCCAAGGCCAAAGCATCTGCTAAAACCAACCGCCCTTCGGCATCGGTATTGTTGATTTCAACGGTGAGGCCTTTGCGGCTGGTGAGAATATCTTGTGGACGAAACGCATCACCGCTAATTACGTTTTCGACGGCAGGGATCAACACCCGCAGTTGCAGTGGCATATTGCTAGCCATAATCATCTTGGCTAATCCCATCACATGGGCGGCGCCGCCCATATCTTTTTTCATCAACCCCATCGAAGACCCGGGCTTGATGTTCAACCCGCCGGTGTCAAAGCAAACGCCTTTGCCCACTAATGTGAGCCTTGGACCGGCGCTGCCCCAAGTTATGTCGATCAAACGCGGGGCACGCAGGGACGCGCGGCCAACAGCGTGGATCATCGGAAAATTTTGCACAATCAGGTCTTGGCCTGTCACCACGGTGATCTGAGCGCCGCATTCATCGGCCAGATCTCGGGCTGCGGCCTCCAACTCATCTGGCCCCATATCATTGGCTGGGGTGTTGATCAGGTCGCGGGTGAGAAACTCGCCCTCAATAATAGCTTGGAGCCTTTGCGGGTCGACCCCTGCGGGGCATATCAGCTCGGCCTTGGACGTGGCAGCCTTTGCGTAGCGCGTGAACCGGTATTTGCTGAGCGCGAAGCTCAAGGCGAAGTCCTGTGCTATCTCAGCAGATTGATCCGTAAGCTCAAAGATTGCTGCTGGTAGGCTTGCTATATTTGCCACCATCCCAAAGCGATTACGGCTGCGGGCGGTGGCGTCGCCGAACCCAATAGCAAATACAATCGGCAGGCCGTTTTCCGTGACGCAAAGTATCTGACCCAGTTTTCCATTCCAGCTTTGGCTGGTTGCAGAGTTTTGCGCCCGTGATCCTTTAGCACTTAGCCAATCCTCGGCATCCGCGCTGGCAACTAGATATAAAGGTACGGCCTGCGACGAGGGATGCGCAAAGATATTTGATTCAGGTAGCATTGGGGATCCCCTTGATTAACCTTTACATCAAGGTAATCACCGCAGTTGCTTGAATGCAATGCAGACTGAGCGACTTGGTGGTAAAATCTAGAACCTAGCCCGTCACTCAAGATCCAATGTTGTGTTTATCCTGAATTTTCCACATGGATATAAGCGTATAATTTCCGAATCGCACCACTCTTGCCAAGGCAGCAGCCAAAGTGGAACCATCAGATCCAAGGATCAATGCGTGTAGGTTGTCCGCAGGTTGGGTTACACCATCGATGCCAACCTGATCGGCAATGGTCATCAAGGCCGTCGCCGTTTTGCCCAGAGCGGGCAATCATTTTGCTTAAAGGTACATTCCAAAACAGACAGGCGAATTGCTAATTTGTCCAATGCACTGTTGATGATCGAATTTGCGCGGGTAGGCCCAAACTTGGTATATAAATATTAAATTTTATTGACGCAAAATTGAATATTTTAGTCATGCAGGAGCATGCTGATTTGGTTATGTAATATTACCTATTCATTGCGCCCGCACAGTTTATTGCTTTTGGGCTAAAAAAGTTTAAAAAACCATCAATAAGGTTGAGTTTTACCTCTCGAATTTTGTGTATTTATTTGCTAAATTATTTTTAATAAGTAAATAAGGGCGCCCATGTATTATGTGAAACCTCTGCCAACCTATCTGGTGCAACGTTACCACGGTTGGAAAGCCACCACATTTGAAGACAATCATGCGTGGTATCGTCGATTGGCCAGCGAAGGCCAACGGCCGCGTGCTATGGTGATCTCATGCTGTGACAGTAGGGTCCATGCGACGGCCATCTTTGGAGCTGAGCAGGGCGAGTTTTTCATTCACCGCAATATTGCCAATTTGGTACCGGCCTATTTGCCGGATGGTCAGCCGCACGGGACCTCTGCTGCGGTGGAATATGCCGTCACTGCTCTTCATATTTCCCATATTATCGTTTTGGGTCATTCCAATTGTGGCGGCGTGAAGGGCTGTCATGATATGTGCACTGGCCTTGCGCCGGAGTTGGAAGAAAGCAGCAGCTTTGTTGGGCGCTGGATGGATATTTTGCGTCCTGGGTTTGAGCGTGTGAAACATATGCCAGATGAAGCAGAGCGTGTGGCGCGGTTGGAGCGTGAGGCTGTCATGGTCTCAGTTGAAAACCTGATGACCTTCCCGTTCGTTAAAAGCGCTGTCGAAAAGAACGAACTGACCTTGCATGGGCTTTGGACTGATATTGCAGAAGGTACGTTGGAACAATTCGACGCCACCTTACATAATTTCATCCGTATTTGATCTGACAAAAAAAGGCCCCGCAGTATGACGGACCCCTGGTTGATATGTCGCCGCAAGCTTAGCCCTTTTTCAAAACTTTATTGCCTAAAACTTCAGCAATTTGAACGGCATTCAAAGCGGCGCCTTTGCGCAGGTTGTCAGATACACACCAAAGATTGATTCCGTTTTCGACAGTAACGTCCTGACGGATGCGGCTGATGAATGTGGCGTAATCGCCAACGCATTCAACCGGGCTGACATAGCCACCATCTTCGCGCTTATCGATGACCATCAGACCAGGTGATTCACGCAGGATTGCCCGTACTTCATCTTCGTCTAGAAACTCTTCAAATTCGATGTTGATAGCTTCAGAGTGGCCCACAAAAACTGGAACACGCACGCAAGTCGCAGTAACTTTGATAGAGGAGTCCAGAATTTTTTTGGTTTCGGCCACCATTTTCCACTCTTCTTTGGTGTCGCCACTGTCGAGGAAAACATCGATATGTGGGATCACATTGAAGGCGATTTGCTTTGTGAACACGCGTGGTGGTTTGTTGTCCACGGGGTTGTAGATGGATTTGGTTTGATCCCATAGCTCATCGATACCGTCTTTGCCGGCGCCGGATACAGACTGATAGGTGCTCACCACGACGCGTTTAATTCTAGCGCGGTCATGCAACGGCTTGAGCGCCACAACCATTTGAGCGGTTGAGCAGTTTGGATTGGCGATGATGTTTTTCTTGCTGTAGCCATGGATCGCATCGGCGTTCACTTCTGGCACAATCAGCGGCACATCAGGGTCGTAACGATACAAGCTTGAGTTATCGATCACGATGCATCCTGCAGCGGCAGATTTTGGTGCATATTCTTTGGTGGCATCGGAACCCACAGCAAAAAGCGCCATGTCCCAACCGGTGAAATCAAAGGTTGCCAGATCCGTCGTCTTCAAAGTTCTGTCGCCGAAGCTTACTTCGGTGCCAATAGATTTTCGGCTGGCAAGAACCGTAATTTCTGCAATTGAAAATTCACGTTCATGCAAAATATTTAGCATTTCGCGGCCCACGTTACCTGTGGCCCCAACGATGACAACTTTATAAGACATAGTCTCTTCCTTGTTTCAAAGACGGGCCCGTTTAGCGTGGTGTTTGCCTAATGGAAAGGGGGCCTAGTCGGTTCGGTCCTGTGAAAACAGATAAATTGTCAAACCTAACAACATTGTCACACAAAACAGCAACACAACTGCGTTATATGAGACAATCGGCGTCGCAGCATCCGTTATCTTGGCTTCATAAATCCGCGCGGAGAGGTTTTGCATAACGCCAACTCCGCCGATTCCAAATAAATTGATCAACGTAACGCCCCGTCCCATTAAATGTTCTGGGAAAAAGCTGCGGCCATGAGCGACTAAAATTGGAAAAGACGCACCGAAAAATCCAATGCCCGCCATGATGCCAGCAGCGGTCCAATAGCTGTTGCCACCGAACAGATAGAGTGCAATGCACAAAGCTGTACCGCTCAGATTGCCGAAAAATATGACCCATTTTCGGGTGCCGAACAACCGGTCCAGCGGCCCATAAAAGAAGTTGCCAGCAATCATAGCCAGCGCCATGATAGTGGTCACAGTGCCAACTTGAGCAATGGTGGAGCCAAAGATATCAGTGAAATAGGGTCCAATCCAAAAGCCGCGCAGCCCTGCGGCAGGTGCATAACTGACCAAAACCATGGGTAAGATAAACCACATGGCGCGCATGCGCAGCAAATCCAACACGCTGCCTTTTTGGGTCGCAATCACCTTTGGGGGATCTTTGACGATCAGATAACACAAACCGGCCACGATAATGGTTATTACACCAATCATCACAATTGACAGCCGCCAGCCAAACAGCTCCACCAAAAGTGTCAGAGGGAAGGCTGCGCCTATATTACCCAGCGATCCGACCCCCAGAATGAAGGCGGCCATCGTTGCGAAAGTGGCGGCTGAAAAGCTGCGCGCCACTACATAATATGAAGCCATAAGCACCGGTGAGCAGCCAATTCCGATCAGCGCCATTGCAAGTGAGACATGCCAAGGTGCCGTTGCTGCCGCAAAAACCATAGCGCCGCCACCGGCTCCAATCGCCAAAAGAGCAGCATTGGTGCGCTTTGGTCCTAAGGTATCCAAGGCCCAACCGACGGGGATCTGCATGAGTGCAAAAGTGATAAACCAATAGCCTGATGCTGCTGACAACTGTGCGGCTGTAGCACCAATTTCCGCCTGTAACGGAGCAGCCAAAACTGCTAAAAATGCCCGGTAAAATTGGGATAACACGTAGGCCATCGTCAGGATAATTAAAGTTGCGCGCATAGCTGTCTCCGTTCTGCCTCTCTGGTGCCATGGCTGGGCTGTATGGTAAAGTTAGAACGGCGATTTTGCATAAGTAACGAATCTTTCGCGGGGGCTAATATCGAGCACTGCGGGTTCTGCCAGAGGCTGACTTGTACCCCTGCCATGACGGCGCTAGCCTGAATGCAACCAATTCGAAAGGCAGCGCGCAGATGACATTTTCAGGAAAAACAGTTTTGATCACTGGGGCCAGCCGGGGCATTGGTGCTGCCACCGCGCATCATTTGGCAGACCTTGGTGCCAATGTTGTTCTAACCGCACGAAGCGCGCAAGCGTTGGAGCAACTCGCCGCAGATATCGGACCACAAGCCAAGGCTATTGCCTGTGATGTCTCAGATTATGATCAAGTGAAAGCAGCGGTTGATTTGGCGGTAGTACAGTTTGGCAGCCTCGACATTGTGGTGAATAACGCTGGGCTTTTGGCCCCGGTGCATCGTTTGGCCGACTTCGCGCCGAAAGATTGGGATCAGGTCATTGACGTTAACGTGAAGGGTGTCTTTTACATGATGCATGCGGCGTTGCCGACTATGATCGCACAGGGCATTGGTACTATTCTCAATATTTCATCTGGTGCCGCCTATGGTGTGTTGGAAGGTTGGAGCCACTATTGCGCCTCCAAAGCGGCGGTATTGCAGCTGACCCGCTCGGGACATGAAGAATACGCAGATCAAGGGATCACCTGTTTGGGGCTCAGCCCGGGCACGGTGGCCACCGACATGCAGGTGTTGATCAAGGTGTCTGGGGTTAACCCGGTCAGCAAGCTTGAGGTAAGTGATCATATCCCTGCCTCAGACGTGGCCCAAGCGGTTAGTTATCTCTGTGGCCCGGCTGGGGCTGAGTTCGCAGGTGAGGATTTTCACCTCAAAGCGCCAGAGTCGCGGTCGATGATTGGCTTGCCGGCGCGATAGCGGCTATAGCTCCGCGCCTGCGGCCCACTCTCCCCATTTCATCAGCGCATTGGTTCCAATCCAAGCAAAGGGTGCGGGTGGCAACTTGCTGGGCGCGTCTTGGGTGCGCAGGTTGGTTAGAATGTCACTGCGATAACCACTGGCCAAATCAACCCCAAACAGCATGGCGTGCATCTTTGGTATTTTTGGGGTTGGTGGTCATGCCCATAAAGGTCTTGCCACCAACCCCAAAGCCCGATTACTTGTAGTCGCCAAAGGGCGTGGCAATCGAGCCTTCGCCATAGGTGGTGCTGGCTTTGATGTCACGGGTGGCTCGCAGTGCGTTGTGGGTGTTGGCTGGAAACACAGAGGCTGCCAGCCTGTAATTGGTGCCATTGGCTACGGCCTCATCATTACTGGCTACAGTGATCACGCTGAGGATTGGTCTGAAAATTTCATTCACGGCTTTGGCATGTTTGCGGACCACTTCGTAAATGGTGGGAAGCATGAAATGTCCGTCTGATGTGCCGCATATTAAGGCCGTTCAGGTCAGATACCCACAAACTTTGGCTGTATGATCTGCATCAATCAAGCATCCTAAGTGATTAGCTGGATCCAGCGGATCATCTGCGACTTCGGTGCGATGTTAGAGGGTGGACCGGCCATAAAATCCCAAATGCTCTTCTGCGGAAAACTTACGGCCGGGCACATCAAAATAAGTTAAAACGGCATTGATACGCGGGATTTCCCCCTCAACCGGAGTAACCCGATGGGCGGTATTCACGCCACGATACACGTTCAAAGTGCCAACATCCTGTGGGCAGAGGGTTGTGTCCTGCTCACCGTTCAAAAGCGCTGCGACCCCATCGTAATTTGGATCATCTTCTGAGCGTAGATCGCGTAGGTACTCAAATTCACCGCCGGCACTGGGTGCCTGTAACAGCAATTTGGTGGTGAATTCTGACCGGTCAAAATGCCAGTTCAGCCCTTCGCCGTCATAATAGGTCATGACATTGGCGCTGGCGATGCGATCATCCATTGGGTATAGTACTAGCTTTTGCATTACATTTGCCAGAAAGCTCGCAAAGGCGGGCCAATCATACAGCTGTGTGATGGCAGAGCCTTCGATTTGATCCGCGCAAATTGTGTGATTAGCGGTTTGGCGCAGCTGCAGGGCTGGGTGATCTGGGGCTAGGTCCAGAATGGTTTTTTTGAAATAGATGTTATGGGCGCGGCGGTGCACAAAAGCCGCTGTGGCGGTCACTGGCTTGACCTGCTCTAAGGTCTCTCGCAGTGCGGGTGGTCGTAAAAAGCCAGGTAGATTTAACAGGCCGTTATCTACCAAATCCGCCCTGCATTGCGCTACAAAAGCATGGTAGGCGGGGCTGTCTGGTTGATCGAGAGGATATGTTGCTGTGTCGATGAAATCCATAGCCGCATACCTTCCAAATTATTGGGCTGTGTGACAAAGAAGAACGCCGGGCAGGCCCGACGTTTTACATTATTTATATGGTGGTTGCTTACAGACTGGCTGTAAGAGCCTCAAGAATAGCATCACCCATTTGCGATGTCGTCACTGCGGTATCGCCTTTAGCTTGCAAAAGATCTGCGGTGCGAATGCCATCTGAGAGAACTTTCTCAACTGCTGTTTCAATCCGTGTGGCCTCTTTTCCAAGATCAAACGAATAACGCAGCGCCATTGCAAAAGACAAAACACAGGCTGAGGGGTTGGCTTTGCCTTGGCCGGAAATATCTGGGGCCGAGCCGTGCACCGGTTCGTAGAGCGCTTTCGGGCGACCATTTTCCATCGGTGAGCCAAGGCTGGCTGATGGTAACATGCCGAGTGAGCCGGTCAACATGGCGGCACAATCTGATAGAATGTCACCAAATAGATTGTCAGTGAGAATCACATCAAACTGTTTGGGCGCACGTACCAGCTGCATCGCTCCATTATCTGCATACATGTGTGTCAATTCCACATCTGCATAATCAGCTTGATGCACTTCAGTTACAACGTCACGCCACAGAACGCCGGCTTCCATCACATTTGCTTTTTCCATGGAGCACACACGATTGGTCCGGCGATGCGCCAGTTCAAAGGCGGCGCGGGCAACGCGCTCAATTTCAGACTCGATGTAGCGATGGGTGTTAATGCCGACGCGTTCATTGCCTTCTTTGAAAATACCGCGAGGCTCGCCAAAGTAGCTACCTGAAGTCAATTCGCGCACGATCATGATGTCCAAACCGGCCACAATATCGCGTTTCAAAGAGGAAAAATCTGCCAAAGCATCAAAGCATTGCGCAGGACGTAGGTTAGCGAACAAATCCATTTCCTTGCGCAGGCGCAGCAATCCACGCTCTGGTTTTAAATTAAAATCAAGATTGTCGTATTTTGGGCCACCAACGGCACCGAGTAAAACGGCATCTACGGATTGAGCTTTGGCCATGGTGTCGTCATGCAGAGGCACTCCGTGTACGTCATAGGCGGCACCGCCAACCAAATCTTCAGAAACGTCAAATTTAATATCACGGTGGATTTCAAGCCAGCCAATGACTTTGCGCACTTCAGTCATGACTTCAGGACCGATGCCATCGCCAGGTAGAATAAGGAGGGAGTGGGTGCTCATAGAAAGCCCTTTCAATTATCTCAGATTTCTGACTACCTCTCACGGCTAGTGGGGTCAAGGAATTGCGCTATCCATCCAAACCCATCGTTGCGGGCTGGCTTCAGTCGACAGCACCTTTTTCTAATGCACCGCACTGCCGCGTAAAAGAAGATCGTGCAAGGGCAGGAAATAGCTGACACGCATGTTCCCTGGCTGTCTGTCTGACTAATCAACTGCGCCGAGGCTTGGATTACCTATATGGCTCGGATCTGCCGCGGCTTTGGCCCTGGCGTTTTTTGGGCGTGGGTCTTGCAGCGTGGGGTGGGTGAGCAGAGCTGCCGTCGTGCCACGCAAGCCTTCGTCGTCGATATCTATATCGGTTGACAGCCCGGTATTTGGTCGTGGCGCCAACAGATGCCGCATGGCCCAGTCCGCGGCTTTCAAAGCATCTTGAAACGCACACGCTGCCCACAATTACGCATCCCAGTGGAAGCTTTGTAGGGCTAAGATATTGGGTTCGGTCTGTGCTATCACTTTCAGAACGGTACAAATTTTTGGGTCTTTCCTGCGGAAGATGGTGCGGCGCAAAAGTCTCGGCGCAGTGCGTTCAAGAATTGTAGTAAAGGTGGTAAGGCGCAGAGTGTCACTCAACCCGGGATCTGGTGAAACTAAGCAGAAAAAAGCGGAGACCCAATTTTTGGTTAAAGTGGTGTGTCCTGAGGATTGCAGCACTGCGACTGCGCGCAAAATGCACTGATGGGGATAGCTATTTTGAAAAAATGACTGCGTGGGGATCAAATGTTGTGCTCGTGTTGCGCAGGAGCGAAGCGCGAAATTTTTTAAGCACTATGTAAATTTGATGGAAAATAATGCGTGTTTCCGGCTTATGAAAAAAGGCCAGCCATTTATGGCTGGCCTATGATTTTAAATCCAGGGCGCACTATGCGCCATTTGGCTTTCAAAGGCGTCAATGGAGGCGACTTTTTCCAAAGTCAGGCTGATATCGTCCAATCCGTTGATCAGGCAATGTTTGCTGTGCTGATCTACGTCAAAGGTGATCACCTCACCATCGGATGTCTCAACGCGTTGGTTTTCGAGATCGACCACCATGCGCGAATTGCTGCCTTTCTCGGCGTCTGTCATTAGCAGTTGCAGCTCATCTTCGGTTACAACTACTGGCAGGATACCGTTTTTGAAGCAATTGTTGTAAAAAATATCGGCAAAGCTCGTGGAGATCACGCAGCGGATGCCGAAATCCAGCAGGGCCCATGGCGCATGCTCGCGCGACGAGCCACACCCAAAGTTGTCGCCAGCAACCAAAATATTGACACCTTTATAAGCATCTTTGTTGAGCACGAAATCTGGATTGTCCGTTCCATCCAGATTGTAGCGCATCTCATGAAATGCGCTGACCCCGAGGCCGGAGCGTTTGATGGTTTTCAAAAACTGCTTGGGGATGATCATATCTGTATCGATGTTGATCAAAGCCATTGGTGCTGCAATTGCTGTGAGTTTTTCGAATTTTTCCATTACATCATCTCCCGCACATCAGTGAGTTTTCCTGTGATAGCGGCTGCAGCGGCCATGGCTGGGCTCATCAAATGAGTACGCCCGCCACGCCCTTGGCGGCCTTCAAAGTTGCGGTTAGATGTGGCCGCACAGCGTTCGCCGGGCTGCAACTGATCTGGGTTCATCGCCAAACACATGGAGCAGCCAGCCAAACGCCATTCAAAACCGGCGTCTTTAAAGATATCAGCTAGCCCTTCTTCTTCGGCCTGCGCGCGCACTAGGCCAGAGCCTGGAACGATCATGGCCCGCATGCCTTCTTTGATTTTTTGACCCTTTAAGATCTCTGCAGCAGCGCGCAAATCTTCGATCCGCCCATTGGTACACGAGCCAATAAAGACAGTATCAATGGTGATATCTTGCAAGAGTGTGCCGGGCGTTAGGCCCATATAGTCCAAACTGCGTTGTGCGGCGCCGACTTTGCCGCCTTCAAAATCTTTCGCAGCCGGAACATGGGCTGTGATGGGCAGTACATCTTCAGGGCTGGTGCCCCAAGTGACCACGGGCGCAATATCTTCGCCCGTCATGGTGATGACCTTATCGAAATGGGCATCGTCATCGGAATACAAGGTTTGCCAATGGACTAATGCGGCATCCCAAGTCTCGCCGGTTGGGGCGTTCGGGCGGCCTTTGCAATATTCAAATGTGGTTTCATCTGGCGCGATCATGCCAGCGCGTGCACCGCCTTCGATAGCCATGTTACAGACTGTCATCCGTCCTTCCATCGACAGGTTGCGGATGGCTTCACCACAATATTCTATCACATAGCCCGTGCCACCCGCCGTGCCGGTTACGCCAATCACCGCCAGGGTGATGTCCTTTGCGGTTACGCCAGGGCTCAGCTTGCCGGTGATTTCCACCTTCATATTCTTTGATTTTTTCTGGATCAAAGTTTGTGTGGCGAGCACATGCTCCACCTCAGATGTGCCAATTCCATGGGCTAAAGATCCGAAAGCACCATGGGTGGCGGTGTGGCTGTCGCCGCAAACAATGGTCATGCCGGGCAGGGTCCAACCCTGTTCGGGACCGATGATATGCACGATACCTTGGCGCACGTCGTCGACTGGATAGTAGACCAAGCCAAATTCACGGGCGTTGGTGTCAAGCGCATCGACCTGAATGCGGCTCTCTTCGTTTTCAATACCTTTTAAACGGTCCAAAGTAGTTGGCACGTTGTGATCGGGCACAGCGATGGTTTTTTCTGGTGCACGCACGGTGCGGCCTGTCATCCGCAGACCTTCAAAAGCTTGAGGGCTGGTGACCTCATGAACCAAATGCCGGTCAATATACAACAAACAGGTGCCGTCATCGGCTTCATGCGCCATGTGCGCATCCCAGATTTTATCATAGAGAGTTTTAGGGGCCATATCCAGCGTTCCTTCTATATATCGTCTAATTTATGGTGTCTTCGCAGTGAGCCTTTGAACTCAGAGCCGTGGTCGCAGGCTGGATTTTGCGACGCCGAAAAACCGCCAAGGCAGGCGTGCGCGATCCGAGATATCAAAGATCATATTCATGCCCCCGAATAACCCGCGCGCTGCTCTGTTACAAGCCTTCTGATGATCCATAGCGCCAGTGCTTGGGACGCGTTAGGCACAAATTCCAACGAGTCGGCAGGCCGGTAGTCTAATACTTGGCAGATCTTCTCCAAAGCATCGAATCGCATCTCCTTCATCTTACTGTATTTTAGCAGGCTGAGATTGGCCCTCCGTTAGGCCAATTCGGGAGACAAGGTCTTTTGATAAATCTTGCGCGCCCTATCATGTTAATCCCTGGCTCTATTGCTTGATCTTCAGCCAAGTTTGCATAAAGTGGTCCCCGATCAACACAGTTTTTTAATCTCTCTCAGAGATGATTGAAGACTCTTTATTACAATGCTAATGGGGCGATACCCAGCGCCGGGAAGATGCGGCGTATTGTTTGGAGGACAAGGTCCTGTCTTTGACGTCTGACGCGGAGGGATCCGCGCGCAAATTGGCCAAGGGCCAATCGAGTGCTACGAGCGATGCCATTTTGGCTGCCGTTTTAAAATCCCTAGATGATGATAAAGCCGAGGATGTGGTGCAAATTGATTTGCGCGGCATCTCGCAAATTGGCGATCACATGGTGATCTGTTCTGGTCGCTCAACCCGTCAGGTGGCGGCGATCTCTGAAAAGCTGAAGAACCGCTTGAAGGATGACTTGGGTATTTTCTCCAAGCTGGAAGGCAAGGGCACGGGCGACTGGGTGCTTGTGGATACGGGCGATGTGATTGTACATGTGTTCCGTCCAGAAGTGCGCGAGTTTTACCAACTTGACCAAATGTGGTTGGAGCCCGGAGCGCCATCACCCACCGAGGCATAATGCGTCTGCGCATTATTGCCATCGGACGTCTGCGCAACGGCCCAGAAAAAGACCTTATTGAAGATTATATCGCCCGGTTTAACCGTACTGGGCGACCCCTTGGCTTGGGTCCCGCTGAGTTTACCGAGCTGGAAGATAAAAAAGGGGGCGGTAAAGCGGCCGAAGGCGCGCTTTTAAGCAAAGCCATTCCGTCAGGTGCTGCGATGATTGCGCTGGATGAGCATGGTACATTGCAAACCTCCCCTGACTTCGCACAAAACCTAGCTCGCATTCGTGATCAAGCGCCACCGGAGCTGATCTTTGTCATCGGTGGAGCCAATGGTTTGGCGCCTGAAGTTTTGGCGCGTGCAGATGTGAAATTGAGCTTTGGCAAAATGGTGTGGCCGCATATGCTGGCCCGGGCGATGCTCGCCGAGCAGCTGTACCGCGCCGCATCGATCCTTTCTGGCGGCCCTTATCACCGGGTTTAGATCGTTGCCGTTAGGTGATCTGTGGCTGAAAAAGGGTTGTAAATGTCCCTAAGTCTGCCCTAGAGTTTAACGAAATTTAGGGAGTCTTATGATGCGAACACGTGCCGCCGTTGCCATGGAAGCTGGCAAACCACTTGAAATCATGGAAGTGAATCTCGAAGGCCCAAAGGTTGGCGAAGTTTTGGTCGAGATCAAAGCGACAGGGATTTGCCATACCGATGAGTTTACTCGATCCGGTGCTGATCCCGAAGGCATATTTCCAGCCATTTTGGGCCACGAGGGCGCCGGCATTGTGCTGGAATGTGGCCCTGGCGTCATGGGTTTAAAGCCTGGTGATCACGTGATTCCGCTCTACACGCCGGAGTGTCGCGAGTGCGACTATTGTCTCAACCCAAAAACCAACCTCTGCCAAGCGATCCGCAGCACCCAAGGTCAGGGGCTTATGCCTGATGGCACCAGTCGGTTCTCAATGCTCGATGGCACGCCAATTTTACACTACATGGGCTGCTCTACTTTTGCCAATTATACGGTTTTACCTGAGATTGCTTTGGCGAAAGTGCGCCCCGATGCACCTTTTGATAAGATTTGCTATATTGGCTGTGGAGTCACGACGGGCATTGGAGCGGTGATCAACACTGCCAAAGTTGAGATTGGCAGCACGGCGATTGTGTTTGGTTTAGGTGGTATTGGTCTCAACGTGATCCAAGGCCTACGATTGGCTGGGGCGGATCAAATTGTGGGGGTGGATTTAAATCCTGGCAAGATTGAGATGGCCACGCGCTTTGGCATGACAGATTTCGTGAACCCCAAAGATGTCACCGGTGATTTGGTGGCGCATTTGGTGGCGCTCACTGGCGGCGGCGCAGATTATACTTTCGACGCGACTGGAAACGTAGATGTTATGCGCACTGCTTTGGAAGTGGCTCACAAAGGATGGGGGGAAAGCGTAATCATCGGCGTGGCCCCGGCTGGCGCTGAAATCAGCACACGCCCGTTTCAACTGGTCACAGGGCGGGTGTGGCGTGGCACGGCCTTTGGCGGCGCGCGCGGTCGCACTGATGTGCCCAAAATTGTTGATTGGTATATGGACGGAAAAATTGAGATTGATCCCATGATCACCCACACCATGCCGTTGGAAGATATCAACAAAGGTTTTGATTTGATGCACGCAGGTAAATCTATTCGCGCGGTTGTTAAATTCTAATTTCAGGGCTTTTTCCTCAGAAATTCTAAGATTATAATTAGGTGGCGCGCGATGCGCCCTTTTCAGCGAGAAGTTTACTATTCATGATCGAAGTGCTTCTCAAGACCTTACCTTTCTTTGCAATAGTTGGGCTCGGTTACGGTGCTGTACGTACCAATTTCTTTTCGGAGGCTGCGACAGCCTATCTGACCAAGTTTGTGTTCTACTTTGCCTTGCCAGCCATGATTATTCGGTTTTCGGCCGATCTATCTTTTACCGAATTGATCAATATCCCCTTCATCGCAGCCTATCTTTCTGCGTCATTTTTGATCTATTTTCTGGCAACGGGTGTCGCGATGCTGCGGCGCCGCAACGTGGCTGAGGCTGCGGTTGAGGCGCAATGCGCCACAATTGGCAATGTGGGTTTTCTCGGGATTCCAATGTTGGCGATGTTGATGGGGCCAGAAGCTGTGCTTTGGGTCATGCTTGTGCTGGCGATTGATCAACTGGTGTTTGGCAGTTTGATTGTAATCCTAATCGTAGGATCGCGCGACGGTCGCATGAGCTTTGGCGTATTTAAAACTGTGGGTATGGGCTTGATTAAAAACCCAATGATTATGGCTATGGTTGCTGGACTACTATGTTCCAGCTCCGGCTGGGCGTTGCCGGTGCCTGCGACAGAATTTTTCGATATATTGGGGGCCGCGGCCACGCCGGGCGCTTTATTTGCAATTGGTGCATCCCTGGCCAGCAAGTCGGCTGAGCGAATCTCGGTCGCAGGCTGGCTCGCATTTTGCAAATTGATCCTGCATCCCGGCGCTGTAGCGGTTGCTGCTCTTTTGATCTTTCCTGTGGCGCCCTATCCGGCAGCGGTTCTGATTGCGGCAACGGCTTTGCCTGTAGCTGGAAACATCTTTATTTTGGCTACCCATTACAACGTGGCCCCGACCCGAGTTTCAGCCTCAATTTTGGTTTCAACGGTGGCCTCTGTGGTTACGGTGTCCTTGGTGATTGCCTGGGTGGGTGCGCTCTACAGCTAAGTGATCGGCCCTCGGCATATCCCTTCTTCCTTGCATACCTTAGGAATTTCCGCTTTGCACAGTGCAAAACATATGAAAGGAATTATCATGGACATCAAATCAGAAATTGCTTGTTTCGGTGGTACGCAAGGGGTTTACACTCATGCCTCAGACGCCTGTGGTGGCAAAATGACCTTTGGGCTGTTTATGCCTGAGCAAACAAGGCTCGGCCCGGTTCCGGTGCTCTGGTATCTGTCAGGTTTGACCTGCACCCATGAGAACGCCATGACCAAGGCCGGTGCGCAGGCTTGGGCGGCGGAAGAGGGGATTGCCTTGGTGTTCCCTGATACGTCACCGCGTGGCGCCGATGTGGCGGATGATGAGGCTTATGATCTTGGTCAAGGTGCCGGCTTTTATGTGAACGCAACCCAAGATCCATGGGCGCCGCATTTTCGGATGTGGGATTATGTGGCCGATGAACTGCCTGCGCTTTTGGGTGGCGAGTTTGCGGTGGATTTGGAGCGGCAATCGATCACGGGTCATTCTATGGGCGGTCATGGTGCTTTGACCCTCGCGATGGCCCGTCCTTCGCAATATCGCAGCGTCTCGGCTTTCTCTCCGATCTGTAATCCGATGGGCTCTGACTGGGGCCAAAAGCAACTTACGGACTATTTAGGAGCTAAAAGCAGTGCATGGGAAACCCATGACGCCAGCCACCAAATGCTGGAAAAAGGCTTTGATGGTCCGGTTTTGGTGGACACAGGCACGCAAGATCCGTTTCTGGACCTGTTAATGCCCGAAACCTTGGCCTTTTCGATGGCAAAACGCCGTCAAAACGGCCATTTGCGTCTTCAACCGGGATATGACCATTCCTACTTCTTCGTATCAACCTTTATGGAAGATCACATTAATTTTCATGCAGAAGCATTATACGCGGGGTAACCCATGACGCAGTACGATCTGATTATAATAGGCTCAGGTCCTGGTGGGCGCTCAGCAGCAATTCAGGTAGGCAAACTTAGGCGCCGTGTGTTGGTGATTGATCGCAAAGATCGTTTGGGTGGCGTATCGGTGCACACGGGCACAATTCCGTCAAAGACCTTGCGTGAGACGGTGTTGAACCTCTCTGGTTGGCGTGAGCGCAGCTTTTATGGTCGCTCTTACCGCGTCAAAGATGAGATTGGCGCGGAGGACCTCAAAGAGCGTCTGCACAAGACGCTCGACTATGAAGTGGATGTGCTGGAGCATCAATTTAACCGCAACCACGTGGAAACACTCTACGGCATGGCCCGTTTCGTTAGCCTGACTGAGGTTGAAGTGGAATCTGACACTGGAGAGGTGACTTCGGTCACCGGTGCCAATTTTCTCATTGCCACGGGCACGCGCACTTACCGCCCGGATTCGGTGCCTTTCAACGGTACAACCATTCTCGATAGTGACGAATTTCTTGAGATGTCACATATTCCACGTTCCTTGATCGTCGTCGGTGCTGGTGTTATCGGGGTGGAATATGCCACGATGTTTGCGGCACTGGATATTGACGTCACGCTGATCGAGCCACGTGATAGCTTTTTGGACTTTATCGACAAAACCCTAATCCAAGAATTCACTCATGAAATTCGTGAAAACGGCGTGGATTTACGGCTTGGTTCACCCATTGCCCAGATTAAAGATTGCAGAACCCATGTGGAGGTCGCACTTGAAAATGGCCGTCATGTGCGCGGTGAAATGCTATTGTTTGCCGCCGGTCGGATGGGTGCAACGGAGAAACTGGGTCTAGAGGCCACTGGCCTAAAAACCGACCATCGGGGCCGTTTGAACGTGGATCGTAAAACTTACCAAACTGAGGTGAATCATATTTATGCAGTGGGCGACGTGATCGGCCATCCCTCTTTGGCGTCAACCAGCCTGCAACAGGGCCGAGTTGCAGCCTGCCATGCGATGGATACGCCCAGCTTGCCAGAAAGCCCTTGGTTTCCATATGGCATCTATTCGGTGCCTGAAATTTCGACCTGTGGGATGAGCGAGGAAGACATCCAATCGCGTGGCATTGCGTTTGAGGTGGGTGTCGCACGGTTCCGCGAAACCTCGCGTGGCCATATCATGGGGCTCGAGCATGGCATGTTAAAAATGTTGTTCTCGCTCAAAACACGTCGCGTGCTTGGGGTTCAAATTGTAGGCGAAGGAGCAACTGAGCTCATCCATATCGCGCAGGCGGTGCTCAATCTTAAGGGCACAGTGGATTACTTTGTGCAAAACACTTTCAACTATCCAACTTTGGCGGAGGCCTATAAAATCGCTGGTCTGGATGCTTTCAACCGCATGCCTATTCCTGATGAGTTCAAAGCCATGGCCCCTAGTGCCTCATGATTTATGTTGATGCAGATGCCTGCCCGGTCAAGGCTGAGGTGGAGCAAGTGGCTAACCGTCACAAGGTGCAGGTGAAACTGGTCTGCAACGGTGGTATTCGCCCCTCGGCCAATCCATTTGTAGAGCTGGTGGTGGTAGAAGCTGGCCCCGATATCGCGGATATGTGGATCGTGGATCGAGCAGGCCCTGGCGATGTAGTCATCACCACAGATATTCCATTGGCGGCTAAGGCTGTGGCGGCTGGTGCCAAGGTGCTTAAACCCAATGGTGAGCCTTTGACCGAGGCAAATATTGGCAATGCTTTGGCGACGCGGGACTTGATGTATGATCTTCGGGCGGCTGACCCATTTCGCCAAGGCGGTGGCAAGGGCTTTTCCAAAACGGATCGTTCTCGCTTTCTCAATGCCTTGGATCGATATTTATGCAGCTGATATAAGGTACAAATACGCCACGCCGTGGGTCGCAACTGAACCAGATTAAACCACCTGACAGGCGTAGCGCTGAAGCATGAATCAAGTAAAAACACCCATCGGCGCCCTTTGGGCCCTGCTCGCGTCGTTGATCTTTTCTGTCAATGATATGTTAATCAAATTTCTGTCAGATGGCTATGCGCTGCATCAGGTGGTCTTCACCCGCTCTCTCACGGGGGTCTTGCTGTTGCTTATTGTGATTATCCCGCTGACGGGTGGTTTTGGGCAGCTGCGCACCAACCGGATTGGGCTGCATCTGCTGCGGGCTCTCTTTGTTGTGGCTGCCAATTTATTTTTCTACATGGCTTTGGCGGATTTGCCTTTGGCGACTGTGGTGTCAATTTTTTTTATTGCACCATTTTTAATCACAATTTTTTCAGTGATATTTCTTGGTGAAACTGTTGGTAAATGGCGATGGATCGCGGTGGTTGTGGGCCTTGCGGGTGTGATGCTCATTGTGCGTCCGGGGACGGATGCCTTTACCTATACGGCTATTTTACCAGCTGTCGCGGCGCTCTGCTATGCCTCATTCCATGTGTTGACTCGTAAAATTGGTGTGACGGAAAACCTGATGACGCTCACCTTCTATGTGCCAGTGGTGTTCTTGGTGGTGACCACTGTGATTGGGTTGAGCCTCGGTCATGGTGGCTTTGCCGGAGACGGTCATCGGTCTTTTGAATTTTTGGTTCGTGCGTGGCATTGGCCGTCTTGGGAAGATTTGGGTGTCATGGTATTTATCGGTGTTGGTGTCACCGTGGGTGGCGCTGCGATTAGCCAAGCGTACCGAGTAGCCGAAGCGGCTTTGGTGGCTCCGTTTGAATATACCAGTCTGATCTATGCCACATTGTTTGGCTATCTGATATTCTCTGAGTGGCCAGATGCCTTGGAATGGGCTGGGATGAGCTTGGTATTGGCATCCGGTTTGGTCATGGTCTGGCGCGAAGCGGTAAACGCCAAACCAAGGCTTGCACCCCCGAATTCGCCGCGCTAGCAATTGCACAACGAAAGGCCTTGATATGAGCGTTGATGCAGTTGTTTTTGATATTGGAAATGTTTTGCTTGAGTGGCACCCGGAGCGTTATTTTGATCGCACAATAGGCCCCGAGCGCCGTCGCGCTATGTTTGCGGCCGTAGACTTGCATGCGATGAATGATCGGATTGATTTGGGCGAAGGCTTTCGCGATGTGATCTATGCGGAAGCGGAGGCCAATCCCCAATGGCGCACCGAAATCCGTGATTGGTATGAAAATTGGATCCAACTGGCGGCCCCACCGATTGATCATTCTGTGCGCCTGCTGCGGGCTTTGAAATCCGCTGGAGTGCCGGTATTTTCACTCACCAACTTTGGGGTGGAGAGCTATGAATATGCGCAAAGCCATTACGAATTTTTGGGTGAATTTGACCGTGATTACGTTTCTGGACGAATGCAGGTGATCAAGCCGAGTCCAAGGATTTATGAAATGCTGGAGCAAGATTCTGGAGTGGCTCCTGAGCGGTTGCTCTTTGCTGATGACCGTGCCGATAATATCGCAATGGCAGCCAGTCGTGGCTGGCAAACCTACCTGTTTGAAAATCCCCAAGGCTGGGCCAACAGACTAGTGGGAGCAGGGTTGCTGAGCGCGGAGCACGCACAATGACCCCGGCAATTATTCCCTTTGATGAGGGGCAGAAACTGCTCGATTGGCAGGCTTTGGTCGTGGCGCTCAAGCAGAAACATCAGGATCCAAAAGCCGAGATCAAGGATCTGTTTTTATACCGTGGGACCGATACGCTGCTCAGCCGCTCGGCTTGGATTGACGGCATGGGCTTGCTGACCAAAACCGCCACAGTTTTCCCTGGAAATCCGAAGTCTGGCCAACCGATGGTTGGTGGTGGTGTGATGCTGTTTGACGATCAATCGGGGCAATTGGAGGCGGTGATTAATTTTCATCTGATCACCAAGTGGAAAACTGCAGGTGATAGCCTGATGGCTGCCTTGGCTTTGGCCAACTCAGATGCGCGCGAGATTTTGATTGTGGGGGCAGGCACGGTTGGCCGATCCTTGGTTGAGGCCTTTCATGCTGGATTTCCAGAGGCAAATTTTACCATTTGGAACCGAAGCCCTGCAGGCGCTCAGAAATTCGCCGACGCGACAGGTGCCGCTGTGGCTAATGATCTAGAAACTGCGGTGCGCGCCGCCGATATCATTTTGACCTGCACCATGACCATGGATCCCCTTATCAAGGGCTCCTGGCTGTGTCCCGGGCAGCATCTTAACATGATTGGGGCTTACAGACATGATATGCGCGAGGCTGATGATGAGGCTTTGCAGAAATCACGACTGTTTGTGGACAGTTTTGATACCACACTTGATCATATTGGTGAGTTGAAAATCCCGCTTGAGACTGGTGCGATTACCCGCGAGCATGTGCTGGCAGATTACTATGATCTTGCCGCGTTTCAAGCCGGGCCAAAAGACATCACTGTCTTCAAAAACGGAGGCGGCGCGCATCTAGATCTGATGACAGCGCGGTATGTTTTGGATCAGTGGCAGGGCTAATCTGCGCCTTAAAGCAAGCCCACAATCCGAGCACGAGCTGAATTGGAACGTGGCAGCCAAAGGCCCCTATCAATTGCCTCTTGGAGACGTTCGGCAATTTCGCGCAGCGCGGGCGCATTCGCATTTCTGATGAATTCACGGGTCTCGTCATCTTCCAAAAAGGCCGCCTCTACAGCGTCAAAATGATGAGATTTTACTGCCCCTGTGGTGGCGGAAAAAGCAAACATGTAATCCACGGTGGCTGCAATCTCAAAGGCGCCTTTGTAGCCATGACGTTTGACCCCATTGATCCATTTTGGATTGAGTACCCGAGAGCGGATCACTCGGGCCATTTCATCGTCAAGCGTACGGATCATCGGGCGTTCGGGTCGAGAATGGTCATTGTGGTAGATAGGGCGTGATTGGCCTTGCAAGCTGGTCACTGCAGCGGCGGCTCCGCCTTCAAATTGATAATAATCATCACTGTCGAGCAGATCATGCTCGCGGTTGTCTTGGTTTTGTACAATAGCATCCACCTGTGTCAGGCGTGCTTCGAAGCCGGCTTGGTCTTTGTTGCCAGCCCGACCTTTGCCATAGGCATAGCTGCCCCATTCCAGATAGGCCGCGCCAAAGTCTGCTTGCGTGTCCCAAATGCGCTCATCAATGAGCGCTTGCAGACCCGCACCATATGCACCGGGTTTGGAGCCATAAACCCGTGCGCCGGCGCCATTGGCTTTGGCTGGGTTCACGTCATGCGGTTCGTCCAAGGCCAAAACTGCGCGTGCGGCGCTGTCAACTAAATCAATAAGCCCGGGAAAGGCATCTCGAAAAAAGCCAGAGATGCGCAGGGTGACATCGACCCTTGGCCGTCCTAAGGCGCTGGCTGGCATCACCTCGAAGCCGGTGACCCTGCGATTGGCACTGTCCCATTTGGGTTTCACTCCCATCAAAGCCAAGCATTGCGCAATGTCGTCACCACCGGTGCGCATATTTGCAGTGCCCCATGCGGTGAGTAAAAGTGCGCGTGGCCAATCGCCATGGTCTTGCAAGTGCTTTTCGATCAAAAGGTTGGCGGATTTCCAGCCTAAGGCCCAAGCGGTTGGGGTAGGCACGGCGCGGCTGTCGACGGAATAAAAGTTGCGACCCGTTGGCAAAACATCAAGCCGCCCACGGGTTGGTGCGCCTGAGGGTGCGGGGCTCACAAATTGTCCTGCGAGTGCAGTCAAAAGCCCTTCGCCTTCCATAGGTCCGCACTGTGCCAAGGTTGGGGCAATGCTATCGCAAATATTGGCCATCACTGCGCTAGATTTTTCGCCAGGGGCTTGGGCTGTGGCCTCCATCAAATGTTGGGCCAAAAGTTCCAATCTCTCGACCGTATCTCCATTACTGCGCCAGACGTCATCGCTGAGACAGGCCAAGCTGGGGGGGGTTGGCCCCTCCCATTGGACCGAAAGATCACAATCCAACGGATCAAAGGCCAATTGCAAATCATCGGCCATGGCTCGCAGCAATGAGGCATCGCCTCCTTTGCCATTGCCACGCGGAATGCGTGCTAGAGCAATTGTGAGGTCCCGCAATTGTTGACCTTCTGGGGTTTGCCCGAAGATATGCAACCCATCACGAATTTGCGCCTCTTTGAGATCGCACAGATAGGCGTCCAGTTTAGCCAGATCTCCGGCTTCTTCACCCTGAAACCCGATGTCTTTGTCCAAACCACTGGTGGCGGTGAGCGTCAGAATTTCGCGCCTTAGATAATTGATCCGCCTTGGGTCAATGCCAGCAGCTTGATAATATTCATCAACCAAAGCTTCGAGATCTCGGAGTGGACCATAGGTCTCGGCGCGGGTCAGAGGCGGGGTTAGGTGATCAATGATCACGGCCTGAGTGCGCCGTTTTGCCTGGGTACCTTCACCAGGATCATTGACGATAAAGGGGTAGATATGTGGCATCGGCCCCAAAATAGCTTCGGGCAAGCATTCCTCGCTCAGTGCCAAAGCTTTACCGGGCAGCCATTCCAAATTGCCATGTTTGCCCAGATGCACAACCGCATGCGCGCCTTGACTGTTGCGTAGCCAAAAATAGAAAGCTAAATAGTTATGCGGTGGCACAAGGTCAGGAGAGTGATAGGTCTCTGTGGGATCAATGTTATACCCCCGCGCTGGTTGCAATCCCAAGCTGATATTGCCGAACCGCAGGATGGAGAGTTTAAAGCCTCCCACAGCAGTCGCGGTTGTGGGCTCAAAAAAGGGATCTGAACTTGGATCCCCCCACCGCTCTTCGATACGTGTTCGCAGAGCATAAGGCAGCGTTTGATACTGCGCCAAATAGTCGATCATTGGCAGGGTTTCTCCACCGCTGCGCTCAGCGCGATCTGTCAACCAATTGGTAGGACCGGCCATGATCTGCGCCATCAACGCCGCGCTGTTTGTAGGCAATTCCTGAACATCATAATGAGCCCCTAGCAAAAGTGTCATCACATGCACGGCTGAGGCGGGGGTGTCTAGGCCAACCCCATTGGCTAGCCGTCCGTCTTTATTAGGATAGTTTGCCAGCACCAAAGCCACTTGCCGTTGTGCCGCGGGAGTGCGACGAAGTTTTGCCCAATTGGAGGCGAGGGCAGCCACAAAAGAGATGCGATCGCCACGGGCTTTGTAAGTGGCAATCGGACATTCGGTGGCCTCATCAAAGAATGCTACCCCTTTGAAACTGACAGCGCGAGACAAAATCCGACCATCGACCTCAGGCAGAGCCACATTCATCGCGATATCGCGTGCGACCAGGCCGTTGAGACCGTCCTCCCAATCCTGTTCGGTGCTGGCAGACAGCACCACTTGAAAGATTGGGGCTTTGCAGGCGGAGGGTAAGGTGAGTGGATTATCGGGGCTGCCGTCCCCATGAGGATTGCCCACAGCGAAAGAGGTGCAATTGAGAATGACATCGGGTGGTGCGGATTGAAATAGCTGGTCCAGCGTGCCGACGGAGATTGGATCTTTGAGGGAGGCCACAAATACTGGCAACGGATTGAGGCCCGCAAGCAGCAAAGCTTTCACCATGCGGTTGATGGGGTTGAGACCGGCGCCTTGCACCAAAGCGCGGTAGAAAATAAGCGGCACAACCGGCGCACCTTCAACCCATTCCGCTTGAGCGGCGATGATGTCTGAGATGCCGGCGCCGGGCCAATAGACCCCGGCGCGCAAAAGCGGATCTGCAGCCTCTGGCTGCGCACTCGAAGAGATCATCGCGCTGCAATAGCGCAGGAAGTTGACTGAGTTTTTCGGTCCGCCTTCGACCAAATAGGCCCAAAGCGAATCGTAATCTGTGTCGGAGACCGTTGAAAACAGGCGCAGTTCGGGATCTGGCTTGTCGTCCCCGGGCAGGGCTACAAAGGCCACGCCCGCATCTGCCAAGCGGGCTGCATATTGCTCAAAGCCATATTTCCAATATGCACCACCCCCCAAGACCCGCGCAACAACCAGCTTGGCTTTGGACGCGCAGGCTTCGATATGCAGATCAACTGACATGGGATGTTGTAGATGCATCATGCTGGCCAAGCGAAGGCCTGGTGGGTCAGACATCTCGGAGCGCGCGGTTGAAAGCGCCGCAAGTTCGGTATCAGCGGCGGACATAAAGATTACATCAGCTGGGGTTTGACCTAGATCAACGGGCTCTTTTCCATCATCAACAGATCCAGGTGTGGCGGCAAGTAGATGCATTAAGCGGTTCCGTCTTGCTCAATGGAAGGGAATAGGGCATCAGCGGCGGCTAAGCGATCAGCCGCCGTAAAGGATAGATTATGGACTACAAAGACGCAGGCCACATTAAACAACGTGGCAACACTCCACGTCACAACGAACATAACGCCAAGGGTACCAGTAAAAACCCCTTCGGCAAAGACAGCACCAAAGCGGAACTGTTGGCCCGAATGAAAGCGGCCGCCGAAGCGCGTAAAGCAGCCAAATAGCCTCATAGTTGTTTTTTCATGAAGATACTGCTGGCATTGGCATTGTAGTCGCCAAACGGACCGCAAAGTACGAATCCATGCCGCTCATAAAGCTTATGGGCGGCGCGCAACGTATTTCCGGTCTCTAATTTTATCTCGACAAGGCCAGTTTTGTGGGCCAGATCTTCAAGGGTCCTAAGGATGGCATTGGCCACCCCTTGGCCTCGCGCATCCGGATCGACGAACATTGATTTAATTTCCCCATACCCGTCTTTGACAACCAGCGCCCCAGTGCCGCGCAGAATTGTTTCACGGCGTGCGGCGAAGAAATGCACATCCGTGCCGCATAGCTCGTCGATCGATAGATAGGCGTTGTCTTCGGGTGGAAACAAAGATTGCATCAACGCATGACTGGCCTGCAACAGAGCTATGGCTTGCGGATCATGGGGGTCGGTGCGCTCAACTATAATCATGGTGTCACCCAGCTGGGCAGCAGGCATGCAGGGCTGCCTCAATGGCTGGGCGGTCTAGCCCGGCTTGGCCAATGACCACCAACCGCGTGACCCGAGGAGCCGCGCCAAAAAGTTGATCAAAATAGGTATCGACCCGTGGCCCCACGGCTTGCAGCGTGAGGCGCATGGGCTTGCCTTGTACGGCGGCAAAACCCTTTAGACGCAAAATATTATGGGCGCGGATGATGTCGGAGGTTTGATCTGCAAACGCCTTCGCATCAGCAATCTCACTGAGGGTCACCACAAAGCTTTCAAAGGCGTCATGGCCGTGCTCGTGGTGATGGTGGTCATGATCATCCCCTTCCTCGTCATGGTGATCGTCATCATCGTGATCATGATGGTGATGGACCTCATGACGGGACGCCAAATCAGCTTCCGCACCAACACCTTGGCCAAGCAAGACATCCACCGGTAGCTTGCCCATCGATGTTGTGACCACTTGCACACCGTCACGCGCAGAGCTGCGCAGGTTGGCCACCAAAGTATTGGCCTCAGCCGCATCAAGCAAATCGGTTTTATTGACCACAATCATATCTGCACAGGCCACTTGATCCTCAAACAGCTCTGACAATGGGGTTTCGTGGTCTAGGTTTTCGTCCAACTTGCGCTGTGCATCCACCGCTTCTACCGAATGGGCAAAACGGCCCTCGGTTACAGCCTTTCCATCCACAACAGTGACCACACCATCCACAGTCACCTGCGTTGAAATTCCCGGCCAATTGAAGGCCCGCACCAAAGGCTGAGGCAAGGCCAAGCCGCTAGTTTCGATCACGATATGGTCTGGTTTATCTTCCCGTGCCAAAAGCTTCTCCATGGTGGGGATGAAATCATCGGCCACTGTGCAGCAGATGCAGCCATTAGACAGCTCCACCACATCCTCTTCGCGACAGGTTTCGTCGCCACAGCCCTTCAAGATATCACCATCAACGCCCAAATCGCCAAATTCATTGATGATCAAAGCAATCCGCCGGCCCTTCGCATTTTGCAACATATGGCGGATTAATGTGGTTTTACCTGCGCCAAGAAAGCCGGTAATGATTGTGGCAGGGGTTTTCGTTACCATGTCAGTGTTCCTTGTGATCAGGCTAGGAGTGTTTTAGGGCGAAAGCGACGTAAGCAAAAGGGGCCTTTTTGAAAGATCGAGTGGTCATATGCGATACCTGTGCTGCTAAAGGGGTGGCACCTGTTGGGGCGGCTTGGGCCGACCAACTGTCTGCCGCCGTGGCAGACAGTGGGTTGGATATTGATGTCCTGACAACCTCTTGTCTCAACATGTGCGATACTCCGCTGTCATTTGCGCTCCAAGGGCCGCAGAAGGCCACCTATCTATTCACCGGCGTAGATCCTGAGGCAGATACACAAGATATGCTTGCCTTGCTCCGGTTGTATTCAGATGCGCACGATGGATGGATCATAGAGGCCCGAGCCGCCGGGCGTTTGCGTCTTTGCTTGCAGGGCCGGGTGCCCAAACTTTAGGTTTCGAGCCGTTTTAAGGTCTCTGCCACCACATAGCCCAAGATTGCCCAACCCGCTGCTGCAGTGCCCAAGCTTAAGGTTGCGAATTCGGCTGCCAGCTCAGGAGGGGCCACGCCAAAAAACACATCGAGATGCGGTGCGCCTACCAGTTGTGGTATCGCGATGGTCGCAATACCCACCAAGGGCAGGTAGCTGCGGCCAAAGGCGATAAGTCCTATACCAGAGGCTGTCGCCAAAATCGTGCCAAGCCACCACATTTGCCGTGGTCCAATCTCTGCGGCGATCGTGCCGGGCAGCTCAGGTGGTAGGCCTATGGCTGGAGCCATTTGCAAGGCGATAAAGCCGCACAACCCCCAAATAATGCCTTGACGTGCTGAGGTGGCGATGCCTTTCAGCGCCGCATAGGCAATCAGCGCAGACAACAAAAGCCCATAGCCGGTATAGGTTACGATATTAAAAGCGACTGTCATCGAGTGACGGCCCCAATCCGACCCTAGGCCTGGTACGCCTCGGTCACTTTGAGGAGATCCGCCGCTATCAAAATGCAGCCGTGCGCCGGATTCGTACAGCTCACCTTCTAGTAAGGCCGGAACAACAAACATGAATTGCAACAAAGCGGCTATCAGCCCTGCTACAATGCCCGCATAAATCGCGCTGACAAAAAGATTTTTAGCCATGTTTTAGTGGCAGGGAAAAGCCATCGCGTGGCGCTGGTCATGAGCCGCATCATGCAGCGCGGTCGCTTGCGCGTACCCGGATGCAAACAGCAGGGTCAAACCTGTGATGAAGGCCAATGCGATACCAGCGGTGGCAGGCGTTGAAACTTCGATTACTTTGTTTTCAGTCGTCATAATTCTATCTCCTAAACCTGTCACACCCGACAGGGGGTTGGTACATTTCGCAGGCCGGTCTCCTGGCTGGCGGCGTGATGGTCTGTCACCTTCCCGGTTTCCCAGTGGCATAATAACAGACCCAAACCGCTTACAGTCGCGGGGGCGGCTTTGGTTTTGGGTCCCTGCATGGGTCACCCGCACCAAATTCCCGTTTCAGTTCTAAATGCTTTGCATCCGACGAACACCTTACCCGACTATCTGTGTCCTGCCTGCGCCCAATCGTCAAGGACGTTTGCGGCACCCAAGTGCAGAGTATCGGCATTTAGGGCTAAGCGTGGCTGTTTTTGCGCAGCTTTCTCGAGCGCTCCAAATAGGAAATATATAAACCCTAGATCATGGGATATGCTGAATCGTTACAAAACACCGTCACAGCCCAACATATTGTGGATAAGTCAGGTGATAACACAGCATACGGGCCCTCAGCGTTGACTCAGGCAGCCTTGATTCGGCAAACTCGTTGAAATAGAATCACGAGGGTGAAAGCGGTGCGGTTTTCTAAGTTACGATTGAATGGGTTCAAAAGCTTTGTAGACCCTACGGATCTGATTATTGCAGATGGATTGACCGGTGTTGTAGGGCCAAATGGCTGCGGCAAGTCAAACTTGCTTGAAGCTTTACGTTGGGTCATGGGAGAAAACCGGCCCACTGCGATGCGCGGCGGCGGTATGGAAGATGTGATCTTCGCAGGCACCGCCACCCGTCCAGCCCGAAATTTTGCCGAAGTCAGCCTGCAAATTGACAATACCACACGGCTTGCACCTGCCACGTTTAATGAAAGTGATCTGCTGGACGTGGTGCGCCGGATTACCCGCGATATTGGCTCCGCCTACAAAGCCAACAGCAAAGATGTGCGCGCTCGTGATGTCCAAATGTTGTTTGCAGATGCCAGCACCGGCGCGCATTCTCCGGCCTTGGTGCGTCAGGGTCAAATCTCCGAATTGATCAACGCCAAACCCAAAGCGCGGCGTCGCATTTTGGAAGAAGCGGCTGGGATCTCTGGGCTCTATGCGCGGCGACATGAAGCGGAGCTGAAATTGCGAGGTGCTGAAACCAACGTGTTGCGGGTGGATGATGTGATCGAGCAATTGGGCAATCAACTGTCGCAACTGGCCCGGCAGGCCAAACAAGCCGCGCGGTATAAAGAATTAGGGGCCAGCCTGCGCTTGGCTGAGGGATTACTTCTCTATCGCCGGTGGAAAGAAGCCAATGAGGCCCGCTCCACTGCTGAGGAAGCATTAAGGGTCGGGACTGTGACTGCAGCACAGGCAGAAACCGCTGTGCAAAAAGCCATAAAAGCGCGCGAAATTTGTGAAGCAGCCTTGCCGCCTCTGCGCGAAGAAGAGGCCATTGCGAATGCAGTCTTGCAGCGGTTGAACGTGCAAAAAGATACGCTTGGTGATCAAGAAAGACGTGCAGAAGACACAATCCACACGCTGCAACAGCGCATTGCGCAGCTGTCTGTGGACATGGAGCGTGAAGAGAACCTTAACAAAGATGCCGGTGAAACCATTGCGCGGTTGCGTGCTGAGGCGATGGACCTCGATGTGGCGGGGGCAAGTCATGCTCAAAAGGTTCAAAAAGTAGGTGGTGAGGCCTCGGAATCGGCAGCAGTGTTGCACAACCGTGAATCGCAATTGTCGGAGATCACTGAGGATGTGGCCCGCTTGGCCGCAAGCCATCAATCCGCCGAACGCTTTGTTGAGGACGCCCAAAAACGCCTATCTAAGTCTGAAACAGATGAGACCGCAGCCAACTCGGCCGTGACACAAGCGCAGTCACAAGCCAACGGCGCAGCCACTGCTTTTGAAAAAGCCAGCCAAGATGAGGCCACTGCGATTAGGACTGTGGCTGAGGCTGAAACCGCATTGGCCAAAGCTGAAGCGGAACGCGCAGAGTGCCAAGCCCAAGAGACCGTGGCTCGCGGCGCACGCGCCGAAGCCGATGGGGTAGTCAATGCTTTGCAGGCAGAAGTCTCGGCATTGGCAAAACTGGTTGAACGTGATCGTGCGCAAGGCGATCAGGTCTTAGATCAAGTGCATGTAAAAACGGGCTATGAAAAGGCACTGGGCGCGGCTTTGGCGGATGATCTTAAGGCGCCTGCAGTGAGTGTAGACGGCCTGTCTGGCTGGGCTGAACTGGCGAGCTATGATTGGGCGCCTGCCTTGCCAGACGGGATTGAAAGCTTTGGTCAATATGTGACTGTACCGGGGGTTTTGAATCGTCGGATTGCTCAAGTGGGGCTTGTCACAGCGGCTGAAGGGCCGCGGCTACATGCGGTGCTTTTGCCCGGTCAACGATTGGTGAGCCTTGAGGGTGATTTATGGCGCTGGGATGGGTTTCGCGCTCAAGCCAAAGATGCACCATCTGCGGCGGCTTTGGCTTTGGAGCAGCGCAACCGGCTGCAGGCTTTGCAGCAAGAGTTGAGTTCCGCGCAGGCCATATCAGAAGTCGCGCAGTCTGCGCATCAAACCTTGGTGGTGCAGATGCAGTCTTTGGCTAAAGCTGATCAAGAGGCTCGTGAGGCCAGACGTGCCGCTGACGGGATGATGGCCGATGCTGGGCGTGCGGTGTCGCGCGCCGAAGCGGAACGCAATTTGGCGGGCGGGCGTGTCGAGGCGCTTGCGCTTGCGGTGACACGCCACGGCGAAGACGCTGCAGAAGCGCGGGTGCAACTGCGAGAAGCGCGAACTAATGTCGATGGCTTAGAAGATCTTGCTGCTGCGCGCGCCAGGGTTGAGGATATGAAACTCACCGTTGAGGCTAGCCGGGTGACTATGATGAGCCGCCGTGCAGCCCATGATGAAGTACGCCGTGAAGGTGAAGCGCGTAACAAGAGAATAGCGTTTGTGACCAAGGATATAGACAGCTGGGCAGAACGGTTGGGCAATGCTAAAACGCGGGCTGAGGAGTTGATGCTCCGCCACACAAAAGCCGAAGTTGATTTGGGCGCTGCTATTGCTGAACCGGATCAGATTCGCGCTCAGCGCGCCGAAATAATGCAAGCCTTGGAAGAGGCTGAAGGCCGGCGCAAATCGGCTGCGGATAATTTAGCTTTTGGCGAGACACATTTGCGTAACGCCGCAGATGCGGAACGCAACGCCGCGCGTCTGGCCTCCGAAAGCCGTGAAACTCGTGCCCGTGCTGAAGCGCGCGCCGAGGCGGCTGTTGAAGCCGTCGCATTTGCGGAAGATCGCATCCGCGGAGAGCTGGCAACGGAACCGCAAACCTTGTTGGAGCAGTTGGAGATTGATCCTCTGAAAATGCCTCCGGCAGAACAGGTTGAGGCCGAAGTGGCACGCTTGCGCCGGCAGCGCGATGCGCTGGGGGCCGTCAACTTGCGGGCGGAAGAAGATTCTTGTGAGGTTCAGGAGGAATTTGACAGCCTCTCTAAGGAGAAAGCTGATCTGGAAGAGGCAATTAAAACTCTGCGTGGGGGGATTGCCAGCCTTAACAAAGAAGGTCGCGAGCGCTTGCTGACCGCCTTTGACGAAGTGAATCGAAACTTTGGTACCCTGTTTTCACATTTATTCGGTGGAGGTGAGGCCGATCTGGTGTTGGTCGAGAGCGATGATCCGCTGGACGCTGGGCTTGAAATTCTGTGCCAACCGCCGGGCAAAAAATTGTCGACCCTCAGCCTCTTGTCAGGTGGTGAGCAAACATTGACCTCAATGGCGTTGATCTTTGCGGTATTTTTGGCAAACCCCGCACCAATTTGTGTTTTGGACGAAGTTGATGCGCCCTTGGATGATGCCAATGTGACGCGTTTTTGTGATTTGCTCGATGAGATGACCCGTCGCACTGATACGCGGTTTTTGATCATCACCCACCATGCTGTGACCATGGCGCGAATGGATCGGTTGTTTGGTGTGACCATGGCGGAGCAGGGCGTTAGCCAATTGGTGTCAGTGGATCTCAAAAAGGCAGAGCAACTGGTGGCGTGATCTTTGCCCTGATTAAAGGCGATTAAGCAGCTCTGGCGTTGGCCAGGCGTCAGACGGCAGGCCCAGCCTGCTTTGCTCCGCTTGCACCGCAGCACGGGTTTTTGAGCCCAAAATACCATCAACTTTACCCACATCATGGCCTCGCCCGACCAGCTTTCTTTGCAGATCCTTCATCTGAGTCCCATCTAGGCCTTGATCGGGGATACGCGCATCATATGCAGGCTCACCGGCCAAAAGCGTCGCGAAATAAGCGGCTGTGGTCACATAAACCAAACTTTGGTTCCATTCAAAGTAAACGTTAAAATTATGATAGGCTAGAAATGCTGGGCCGTTGTGGCCAACGGGCAGTAAAACTGAGGCTTCGCCCACCTTGTCGTGCAGCGCCCCATCGCGCGCCGCGATACCGAGGGATTTCCAGCGAGCCACAGAGTAGGCCTTATCAAGACCTGTCATCGACCAATCTAAATTGGCCGGTAGTTCAATTTCTTGCAACCAAGGCGCATTTGCCCGCCACCCTAACCGATTGAGCATATGGCCGCCACTCATAAGCGCGTCTGGCGCGGAGTTTTGCAAATCAACCTGGCGATCACCGTCGCCATCTGTGCCGCTTTCAAGGATATCTTTGGGCAGCATTTGGATCATGCCTATTTCACCAGCCCAAGCCCCTTGGGTGAGGGCTGGATCAAACTCCCCTCGCTTGAACAGCTCAAGTGCCGCGAAGGTTTGGGGGCGAAATAAATTTGGTCGGCGGCAATCATGGGCCAAAGTGACAAGCGAGTTCAGCGTGTTGAAATTGCCTTGATTGGCCCCAAAGTCTGTTTCAAAGGCCCAAAATGCAAGCAACACCCCCGGTGGAATGCCAAATTTTTGCTCAACCTTCTGGAAGGCTAGAGTATATTTCTCAGCGTTTTTAGCAGCTTGGGTGAGTCGATTTTGTGAAATTAGAGCGTTAGAAAATGCTATGAAGTCTTTTTGAAACACGCCTTGGCTGCGATCTGCTTTTAAGACCTTTGGGTCGTGGCTAACCTGATCAAAAAACCTGTTTACTAAGGTGCTTTGATATCCCAAGCTGTGGGCGTCTTGTTTTAACCCGTTCACAAATTGGTCAAACTTGCCGCCGCAATTTGCGGTCGCAGCGGTGGTAAAACAGGTGACGGCCAAGGTGAGTAAAAGGCGGCGCATCTAAATTCCCCAAGATCAATATCTGAAGTGTATTAGGCCCGTTTTAGAGCAAACATACAATGGTGAAGCTGAGTGCAAGCGCCAACATGCCGAACCAGGTGACCCATAAGACACGGATGGACTTGTCTATTTCCACTGGGCCAATGTCTTTTCGGCCTACGGCATTTACCCAAGCAAACTCCTGCATCTTGCCCTCATAGCTGCGGGGTCCCGAGAGGCTGATTCCCAAGGCATGGGCCATTGCCGCTTCTGGCCAGCCTGCATTCGGGGAGCGGTGCAGCTTTGCGTCTTGGATGAGGGTGTACCAAGGCGTTGCACAGCCTGTTAAGAGCCAAATTCCAAAGGCGGAAAGACGGGCAGGGATCCAATTGACAAGATCATCTAAGCGCGCTGCGGCCCAGCCAAAGTTGACATAGGTTTCGGTTTTGTAGCCGATCATACTGTCTGCTGTGTTGATAACTTTGTAGATGATCAAGCCGGGCAGGCCTGCGATTGCGAACCAAAATACTGGGGCCACTATGCCATCGGAGAAATTTTCAGCCGCGCTTTCAATGGCGCCGCGTGCAACTTGTGTTTCATCCATCGTCGCCGTGTCGCGCCCCACAATCATAGCCACGCTGCGGCGACCTGATGATAGGGACAGGCGCAGCGATTGCGCGACGTCTTGCACATGTTGCACAAGCGATTTCTGAGCCAGCAAAATTGCAGCCAGAATAATTTCAAACAAGGGCCCCAATAGGGCAAGTCCTGCGCCTAAAACCCCAGCTCCGATTACGAGACCTACCACCAAGATGACGCCTTTGACTTTTTGCCCTGGCGCATGGTTTAGCCAGCAGCTTGCTTTGGCGATGATATTGCCAATGATTACCGCAGGATGCGGCAGCCGTGACCAAAGCCAACGTGGCTCACCCATCAGAGCGTCCAAAATCAGAGCAAACACAAGGGTCACAGCGCAGCCTCGAGGCGCTGCCAGTCAGATTTAGGCGGCAGGCCGAGCCGGATCCATCTGTCGCTATAAGGGAAAATGCGGGTCCAAATATGAGATTTGGCCAGCTGATGCTGAAGGTCACGGGCATTGGCCACGTCATAGGTGCGAAACAAGGGGCAGTCACCCATCGGTCGGGCGCCTATTTTATTCATGATCTGGTCTAAGCGGGTGGCGTCTTGCGCCAAGCTGTTGCGTGACTGCTCGGCCCAATCTTGATCTTTAAGGGCCACTGCTCCCACTCTGAGAGCCGTGCCTGAGACGGGCCAAGGCCCTAACCTCTGGCGCAGAGCGTTGATCAGCTCAGGGTCGCCAATTGCAAAGCCAAGCCGCAACCCCGCAAGGCCCCAGAATTTGCCGAAGCTCTTAAGCAGGATATGGCCCGGCAATGTCGCCTTGGCTATATGGCTTTGCGCGGGGGCTATGTCGCAAAAGCTTTCGTCGATTATCGTCAGATCAGCGGGTGCAATCTGTGCTTGAAAGGCACCGGTGGGGTTGTTGGGGTGCACAACGACCCGTGCTTGTGGCGCTTTCGCGTCCTCTTGTGGATCCCAGCCGTGAAAACGAAAGGCGGCTGCATGTTCATTATAGGTGCGCAGGACAATCTCGACACGGCCCGCTGGGCGCAGCGACGGGATCTGTGCGATGGCTGAGGAACAGCCCGGCACGGCCAATACATCGGCAGAGGCAGGCACATTCCAAAAGTGCCGCGCGGTAGCGCATAGATCTGCGTCAGCGCCATGATCGGGCAGGGCGGTCCAATCGTTGAGCGCAAAGCTGGGAACGGGATAGGGCTGTGGGTTTATCCCGGTGGACAGATCAAGCCAATCCGAGCGCGCACCGCCGTACTGTGCAGCTGCCGCATCCAATCCGCCCCCATGATCACGCCCATTTCCTGCCATCAGTCCAGATCCGGAAGCGGGGCCATGCGTGCGGTGAAATGACCTTTCACCCCTTGAGGCCATTGCCGGTAGGGCACTTGACCGTTCTCAGACCCTTGATGCAGGGCGGCATATTGCACAATAGCTTCTGCATCTTCGACTGTGGGTTCGAATGTGCCCAGTATATAGGCCAACTTGCCCGGTCCTTGCACCGCCACATTACAGGCGCGCACACAACCCATCATACAGGACACACGGTGGGTCTTGACCCCGGCCGCTTCGGCGCGCGTTTCTATGAGGTCAGCCAAGATTTCACCATCGGTTAGGGGCTGCGCCACTGGATCCCAGTTTTCGCGTTTGCAGGTGTCACAAATGGTTATCAAAGATGTCATAAAATTCTCCGGCCGTTTGTCTGCTATTGGCGGATTGTTGCGTTGGGTGCAAGAAAAACTCAAGCCGTCTTAGATTGGTTAATGAATTGTTAACCAATTTTGATGAAGAGTTGAGGAGCCATCTGTTGTAAACTGATTGATGAGTTCTGGAGTGCTATATGTCTGTATTGTTTGCAGAGAGTTATCCTCGGTGGGCGATAATTTGAACCGCCCGTTTGAGCCAGTTGGGGATTAGGTGGTCCAGACCGAGTCCCATTAAACAGCCCTTAACGCATTGGTCCAGCCAGAATTTGATGTCATTGCCTTAAATCTCGGTCTTATGGGAGGCGTTGTGATGGTCTTGGCGGATTACGCCGCCTATCGCTGGCCGAAGACCCAGATTATACTTCTGACGCCGGTGGGTACAATCAGCAATGGGTCATTGTTAAACTATTCCCAATGTCTGCGCCTGCGTGCCAGCGGCGATTGGGGCAGAAAGTTTGGCGATCCTAATTGATCATTACAGTGTGTCACGCTGAGATGGCACGGCGTTCGCCTATCTCGATGCCGTTTATGAAGCCGATTAACGTCTAAAGGCTTTAGCCGCCTCTACCATGAGGCAGGTACCAGTCTAAAATAGGGTTGATCGGGATGATCCGATTTGGATTTATAGTATCATGGCTATAGTGATAATGTCGGATGATGTGTTGCATATTCACCGTATCAGAGATGCCATCATATTGGTAAAGTTCGCGGGTATAGGCCCATAAATTGGGGTAATCTATGATGCGTTTTCGATTGCATTTGAAATGCAGGTGATAGACGGAATCAAACCGCGCCAAGGTTGGAAAAAGCCTCCAATCGGCTTCAGTAAGCTGATGGCCCATCAAGTAGCGGTTGCTTGCCAGATGATCTTCCAGCCAATCTAGGGTCTCGAACAAGGGCACAACGGCCGCATTATAGGCGGCCTGCGTCGTGGAAAATCCACAGCGGTAAACTCCATTGTTAAACGTGTCATAGATGCGGCCATTAATCGGCTCTATGTCTGCCTGAAGGGCCGGGGGGTAAAAGTCTAAATCATTGCCAGTCAACCCGTTGAATGCAGAGTTGAACATGCGGATGATCTCAGAGCTTTCATTCGACACGATCGTATTTTGTTGTTTGTCCCATAGGATAGGCACCGTCACCCGACCGCTGATATTGGGATAGGCACGCAAATAGATGTCTCGTAAGAAGGGCAGGCCAAATTGACGGTCCCCCGTGGAGCCCGCATCATCGGTTGCAAAGGTCCAGCCGTCGCTCAGCATATCGGGGTGTACCACGTCAAAGCTGATATGATCGGCAAGTTTTTTGATTTGACGAAAGATCATCGTGCGGTGGGCCCATGGGCAGGCATAGGACACATAAATGTGGTAGCGGCCGCTTTCAGCCTTGAAACCGCCTGTCCCGCTGGGCCCAGGGCTTCCGTCAGCAGTGATCCAATTGCGAAAGCTTGAGGTGGAGCGCTCAAAGGCCCCACCAGATTTTCCGGTGTCATACCAAACATCATGCCAAACGCCGTCTACCAATTGTCCCATGGAAATCTCCTACCGTGATGCTTGAGTTTGGGCTCCTCTACACCAGTCGCAAAGCGTTGCATAGAGAATCGGGGTGGAAACGATGCGGCTCGAAAGAGTATTGATAGAGGAATTCAAAATTATAAAACTAGTTTTATTGAATTAAGGGGATGTGACATGAATTGGGAACAATCTGCTCAGGGATTTGCGGCTATGGGTTCTGAAGCTCGGCTTCAGGCTTTCAAGGCCTTGGTCCGCGCTGGGCGCAGTGGGATGACCGTTGGTAAAATCCAAGAGGCCACATCCATGCCTGCCAGCACCCTGGCCCATCGCCTGCGGTTTCTGGCTGCCGGTGAGGTGATCCATCAAGAAAAAATTGGCTGCAGCGTGATCAACCGCGCAGATTTTGAGCGGCTGGAACAATTGGCGCATTTTATTTTGTGTGAATGCTGCACAGACGAGATTAAACTGGAGACATAAAGCCATGGCAAACCCGTCCTGTACACCAACAGCTCAAAGCGGGGGACTATTACAATGGCTCGTGACAGTCATCGTCGATAACTTTGGTGACTTTGGTCGCGGTTTTCGATCCCAGTAATACGTCAGGCATTGTGACAACCGCTGACCGCGCGTTCTGGAGTACGCTGCCTTATATTCTGATTGCTGTGGTCTTGATCGCCTATCTTAAGTCCACAGGGGCCGAGGTGATGATTGCTGCGGCCTTTGAAGGGCGTGAGATTAAAATGATAGTCATGGCCGCGCTGATTGGGAGATTGGCGCCCTTTTGCTCTTGTGAGGTCATTCCGTTTATTGCCGCGTTATTGGCGCTTGGGGTGTTCGGAGGTGGTGTAATAAAATTAATGCGAGATAGTGGCTATCTGAGTGACATTTTGCGCTCCGAGAAATTGGGCGGCTGTGGCAGTGGCCCCGCGTTCGATAAGGGTACGCCAATCTGGGTCTTTTGGGTGGTATCGGAACGATGCGCTGTCTTTAAGACTGAATTTACAACTAATGTCCTGTTTCTGAAAAATGGTTGATCATGGCCTTTGTGCTTAAGTCTTTGATGCTGTCTTAAGTGCCCTCTGAGTTGATTGCACGTGTCTTGGGAGGAGACGGGTTTCTGCTGGTGGTGATTGCGGCTCTGATCGGCATGCCGGCCTATCTTAACGGCTATGTAGCACCGCCGATGTTGGCGGATCTCATGACCCAAGGCATGGGCGCAGGGCCGGCCTTAGCCTTTATGATTGCAGGCTCGATCAGCTGCATATCGGCGATGGCTGTGGTCTGGAGTTTGGTCAAGCCACAGGTCTTTGCAACCTACATTGGGCTGGGCCTAAGCGGGTCGATCATCGCGGGTCGGATCTTTGGGCTTATCATCTGATAGCAAACACTGCTTAGTATAAGTCGTTTGTGTGAGCTGCGCGGTCGGGAATCCATTTGCGCTGATGGGCGAGATGGCGTAGCCCGGAGGCGAGACGACGTCGAAGGACCGGAGTGGAGCATGGCAAGGCACTGACCCAAACTGGGGATGCACACCATGATCGTCAGCAAACGCAACATATCTTATATGTTGTGGGCTCTTCGATTACTATTTTGAAGGACCCGACCATGACCCGCATAGTGATAATACTGGCTTGTTTTATACCTGCGCCCGCGCTGGCCTATATTGGGCATGTTGGCGGTTTGGCAGGCCATGAGCATTGGGTGATCGCAGCGGCGATTTCAGCAGCGCTTGCCGCTGCGGCTGTAGCAGCGCTCAAAGGGCGACGCGAAGAGGCGTCTGAAGAAAACGAACCCGAATTGCAGGAGGCTTGAGATGAGCAAAATTGGTGTAATGATTTGTGGCCACGGCTCGCGCAGCCAGATCGCGGTGGATCAATTCAGTGTCTTGGCTGAAAAACTTCCAGCGCTTCTGCCTCGCGATTGGGTTGTTGAATACGGCTATTTGGAATTTGCCAATCCCGTGATCCGCGACGGCTTAGACCGCCTGCGCGCGCAAGGATGTGACAAAATATTGGCTGTCCCGGGCATGCTGTTTGCTGCAATGCATTCCAAAAATGATATTCCAACGGTGCTCAACACCTACGCGGCCAAACATGGCATTGAGGTGAGCTACGGTCGTGAGTTGGGCGTTGATCCCAAAATGATCGTGGCAGCGGGTGCTCGGATCCAAGAAGCGTTGGATTCGGCCAATGCTGAGTATGGCCTGGTCCCCATGCATGAGACTTGTCTGGTGGTGATCGGCCGGGGCGCGTCGGATCCTGATGCCAATGGCAATGTCGCAAAAATCGCCCGTATGCTGCACGAAGGCATGGGCTTTGGCTGGTGTGAAACCGGTTATTCTGGCGTGACCTTTCCGCTGGTGGAGCCTTGCCTACAGCACACAACCAAATTGGGCTACAAACGTGTTGTGGTCTTCCCTTATTTCCTCTTCTCCGGCATTTTGATTGACCGCATTTATGGTTTCACTGATCAAGTGGCGGCTGAAAACCTGGATATCCAGTTTGTAAAAGCCAAATATTTGAACGATCATCATCAAGTCTTGGCGACCTTTGCCGAGCGGATTACTGAGCAAGTGGGTGAAATTCCTCCACCAAACTGTGCCATGTGCAAATATCGCACGCAGGTCTTGGGCTTTGAAGCTGAGGTCGGCGCGGTCCAAGAGTCGCATCATCACCATGTGGAAGGCCAAGGGGCCTCGGCACCGGGCTCAAATGTGGAAGATTGCCAGCTTTGTGACAGTTTTTGCACCGGCCTATGTCGCCTCGAGAGTCAGGCCGCCCAGCATCATGATCACAGCCATGACCATGCACATGGCCACGATCATAGTCACGACCATGTGCACGCAACCTATCCCCATGCAGACCATCCGCATGGGCCGGAAAGTGCCCGAAAAACACCAAAGAATTAACTGAGCCGATGGGCGTTTACCCATTGGCCAAAATCTAAGGTCCACCGATGCGTCCCTACGAAAAAAATCCCAAGGCGATTTACGCTGAAAGCTTTGCCACGGTCGCACGGGAGGCAAGTCTAGAACGCTTTCCGCATGGCTTAGACAAACTGGCCACGCGGATTATTCACGCCTGCGGTATGGTGGATATTGCCGATCGTTTGGCTTTTTCCGAGCATGCATTCCCGGTTGGCGCTGCGGCTTTGGCTGCTGGTGCACCGATTCTATGTGATTGCGAAATGGTGGCGGCTGGTATCATTTGTCGCTATTTGCCCGCTGATAATCAGGTCTTGGTCACTTTGAACGACCCTCCGGTGTCCGACCGTGCAGCCCGCATCGGCAACACCCGTTCTGCTGCCGCAGTTGAGCTTTGGGCAGAGCATCTTGAGGGGGCAGTTGTGGCCATTGGAAATGCACCAACGGCCTTGTTCCACTTGCTTGAACTACTCGATCAAGGAGCGCCTAAGCCTGCAGTTATTCTGGGTTTTCCCGTGGGCTTCGTAGGGGCTGCAGAATCCAAGGCGGAATTGGCCGCCAATCCACGCGGCTGTGAATTTGTGGCGCTGCGCGGTCGGCGTGGTGGTTCTGCCATCGCGTCAGCGGCGGTCAATGCCTTGTCTGCGGGCTTGCCGGAGCTGCTGCCATGAGCGCATGGCTGCATATAGTGGGCATCGGTGAAGATGGCTTGGATGGGTTGGTGCCCGCCGCGCGTGCGGTGGTGGAGTCGGCAGAAGTTATCATCGGCGGTGAGCGGCATCACCAAATGGCCGGTATACATAGCGCTGAGCGGATGAAATGGCCGAGCCCCTTTGATGCCTTGATTTCTCAGTTGCAAACATTGCGCGGCAAACGCGTGGTGGTTTTGGCCACAGGTGACCCGCTTTGGTTTTCGGTGGGTGCACGTATTGGGCGGTCGATCGATCCGGCGGAGATTACCTATTACCCACAGATCAGTGCATTCCAGCTGGCATCTGCGCGGATGGGTTGGTCGATGGCGGATGTGGAAGCCCTGACCGTTCATGGGCGACCTGTTGAGCAAATTATTTCCTTTATTCAACCTAATCAAAGGCTTTTAATTCTTACGACGGGCGGTCAAACCCCTGGACAGATTGCGAAGTTTCTGGCATATCGTGGGTTTGGGGCGTCAAAGATGACGGTTTTGGCAGCCATGGGCGGCGAGAACGAATTGCGCTTTGATGGCATAGCCGCGACTTGGGACCATGAGGTGCCCGCCTTCAATACCTTGGCAGTCGACTGTATCGCCGCACCAGATGCGGCTCTGTTGCCACGGGTTCCGGGCTTGCCCGATGAATTGTTCGAACATGACGGCACCATGACCAAACGTGAAACCCGCGCGGTGACCATTGCCAAGCTGATGCCGATGCGGGGCGCATTACTTTGGGATATTGGCACTGGTTGTGGCTCTGTTGCGGTCGAATGGATGCGTGCGGCGCGCTATGCGCAGGCGATTGGGATCGAGCCGCGGGCGGACAGGAGAGCTATGGCGGCTCAAAACGCGCTGGCACTTGGCACGCCCAAGCTTGAATTGGTGGCGGGCACGGCCCCGGAGGTGTTGCAGGGACTTGCAGTTCCAGATGCGATTTTTGTGGGTGGAGGCCTGACCGATGGCGTGTTCGACGCAGCCTGGGCGGCGCTCAAGCCTTTGGGACGTTTCGTGTCCAATGCGGTGACGCTCGAAAGTGAGGCGATCCTGATGGAGTTGCATAAAAAATATGGCGGCGAGTTGGTGCGCTTGGCTGTCACCCGCGCTGAACCTGTGGGCCCCTATCGCGGCTGGAGGCCATTCATGCCGGTCACCCAATGGAGTTTGATCAAAAGATGAGTGGAATCTTATATGGTGTGGGCCTTGGGCCCGGCGATCCGGATCTCATCACCGTCAAATCCAGTCGGTTAATTTCGCAAGCACGGGTGATTGCTTACCCAAGTCTGGCTGGAGGGGAAAGCTTTGCCCGTTCAATCGCAGCTGACCTGATTTCACCTGATGCGGAAGAGATTGTGATGGATGTGCCCATGACCGTCGAGCGCGCCCCCGCGCAAGCGGCCTATGACATTGGGGCCAAGAACATTGCAGCCGCGCTGGATCGTGGTGAGGATGTGGTCTGCCTTTGTGAGGGCGACCCGTTTTTCTATGGCAGTTTTATGTATCTCCACGCACGGCTAGTGGTAGATTATCAGGTTGAAGTCGTACCAGGCGTGACCTCAATCACCATATGCGCCGCACGAGCAGGCATGCCTCTAGCGGCGCGCAATGAACGTCTCACCGTGTTGCCCGGTCCTTTGCCTGCTGAAGAGCTGCGTGCGCGTATTGAAGGAGCTGAAAGTGTCGCCATCATGAAAGTTGGCAGGCATTTGAGTAAAATTCGTGCGGTGATAGCCGATCTCGGCCTCACCGATAAAGCCGCCTATATTGAACGCGCCAGCCTGCCGGATGAATTGGTTTGTCCCTTGGCTCAGGCACCCGAAACCGCCCCTTATTTTTCAATGATTATATTAACGAAAGGGGCCGATCCATGGCTCTAACTCCTGTTGTTCTAGCTCTGAATGCCTCTGGGTTGGCCACTGCGCAAAAGGTGGCTGTGGCCCTTGGCGCTCAGCTGCATGGCCGGGAAGGCCGTGTGGCGGAGGCGGATGCCTTTTTTGCCAATGCGCTTGACCATGCGCGTGATTTGTTCACCGCGGGTGTGCCGATTGTAGGGGTTTGTGCCAGTGGGATTTTGATCCGCGCTGTGGCGCCGCTACTGGCCGATAAAACAACTGAACCGCCGGTGGTTTCGGTGTCTGATGACGGTACGGTTGTCGTGCCTTTGTTGGGTGGCCACCATGGAGCCAACCGATTGGCCCGTGACATCGCTGTGGTGTTGGGGGGCACGGCTGCTGTGACTACGGCGGGGGATGTATCTTTGGGCGTGTCTTTGGATGAACCTCCTCAGGGCTGGGCTTTGGTGAACCGCGTGGATGCTCAAGACGCTATGGCCACTTTGCTGGCCGGTGGTGGCGCTGAAATTTTAGGTGATGAAAAAGCCAAGGCCTCTTGGCTTGCTGATTTGCCTGCCGGCGATGCTGTGCGTCTCACCTGTGGGATCGCGCCGCAAGTGGATTTGGGTTCACACCATCTGCAATTTGCCCCGCAACGGGTCACCGTTGGTGTGGGGTGCGCGCGCAATTGCCCGCCGCAAGAGCTGGAGGACCTGGTGCGCGCTGCCCTCTTGAATGCGGGTGTTTGTGATGCGGCAGTTCATTCAGTAAATACGATTTCTCTGAAGGCTGATGAGCCCGCGATCCTTAATTTGGCTGCCTCATTGGGCGCGCCGCTTCGATTGTTTTCTGCCGTTGAATTGGAAGCTGAAACGCCACGGTTGGCGACGCCCTCTGACGTGGTTTTTGCCGAAGTTGGATGTCATGGGGTGTCTGAGGCGGCAGCTTTGGCGCAGATAGGCTCAGATGGCGCCCTCTGGGTGCAGAAGCATAAAACGGCCAATGCTACTGTAGCGCTTGGCCTGTCGCCGGAGCCTATGACTTCACTGCAGGGCACGCCGCGCGGGCGTTTGTCAGTTGTGGGTATTGGCCCAGGGCAAGCGGCTTGGCGGACGCCTGAGGTGTCGCGCTTGGTTGCGGATGCGCAAGAGCTTGTAGGATACGGCCTATATATTGATTTGCTTGGACCTTTGGCCACAGGCAAAACCCGGTCAGATTTTCCATTGGGTGGCGAAGAGGAGCGGTGCCGCTACGCCTTAGAACAGGCAGGCCAAGGCAAGAATGTGGCGCTGGTTTGTTCTGGCGATGCGGGCATCTATGCCATGGGTGCCTTGGTGTTTGAACTTTTGGACCGCGCGCCGGATCAAATGGGTGTGAGCGATTCAGCCCGCCGGGTAGACGTTGTCTGTTCGCCGGGCGTGTCTGCCTTGCAAGGGGCTGCGGCTCGCGCCGGGGCGCCTTTGGGTCATGATTTTTGCACGATTTCCCTATCCGATCTTCTGACACCGCGCGATGATATCTTGCGGCGACTCAAAGCGGCTGCTGAAGGTGATTTTGTGATCGCTTTTTACAATCCTGTGTCAAAAACTCGCCGAACATTGCTGGCTGAGGCCCGTGATATTTTGTTGCAACATCGCCCTGACAATACGCCGGTGATGCTGGCCAGCTCACTGGGACGACCTGAAGAGCATATACGCTATCGCAGGCTAATTGATTTACAAGTGGATGAGGTGGATATGTTGACGGTGGTTTTGGTGGGATCATCCAATTCGCGCTTGGCGCAATTGGGCGAGGGGCCGCGTATGTTTACGCCGCGTGGCTATGCGCGCAAAATTGATGGCGATTTGGTTTCTGGCACACAAAGGAAAGACTCATGACGGTATATTTCGTAGGTGCTGGCCCAGGCGATCCTGAACTTTTGACTCTCAAAGCGGCCCGTATCATTGGGCAATGCCCAGTCTGTCTCTATGCGGGCTCATTGGTGCCGATTGAGGTTGTGGGTTGTGCGCCAAAAGACGCGTGGGTTTTGGACACCGCTCCGATGACGCTGGATGAAACTCATGCCGAGATTTTGACTGCACACGCCAAGGGTCAAGATGTGGCGCGGGTGCATTCGGGCGATCCGTCTCTCTATGGCGCCATTGCCGAACAAATTCGCCGTTTGCGCACAGATGGTATTGATTATGAGATTATCCCCGGCGTTCCGGCCTATACGGCTGTGGCCGCTGCTTTGGGGCAAGAGTTGACAATTCCTGAGGTTGCTCAATCTATTATTCTCACGCGTATGTCGATGAAATCCACCTCCATGCCAGCTGGTGAAACTCTCGAAAACTTCGCTATTTCAGGGGCGACGCTCGCCATCCATCTGGCAATTCGCAATATGCGCGAAATTGAGCGGGTCTTGATTCCTCATTATGGTGCCGATTGTCCGGTGGTCGTGGCTTACCGAGCCAGTTGGCCTGATCAGATCATTATTCGTGGTACTTTGAGTGATATTCGCAAAAAAGTACGGGATGCCAAGATTACCCGTACCGCTTTGATTTTATTAGGTCCTGCTTTGAAACAGCAGCAAGATTTTGTGGATTCTGCTCTCTATCACCCGGATATGGAACATGTGTTGCGCAATCGTAAAACACTGACGCCAGATATGGCGTAACGTAAAATATAGTATTTGAATCGTTCCCTTGACCGAGCTGAAAAACCCGCGCAGGCTATGTTTTGGGGAGAAACTAATATGACGTCATTTTTGCCAAAAGAAGTGACTGACGGGCTGGAAGCCGCGCGCAAACAGGCGCTTCGCAAGAAAAGCCGCCTGCGGGTGCAGGCCGGATTGGAAACTTTGACTGTGCTGAAATATTGGGATGTTGGATTTTCCGTTGATCTGGAAGATGCGCCGAAGCTGCGTGGATTGGTTGATCTCTATGATGGCAGCATTCACCTGTATCAATGCCTGATCGTAGCCTCTGAAGAAGAGGACAGCGAGATGCGCTATGAATTCAAACGCAATACCCTCGCCGTTGAAAGCGCGCCTTTGGATTTTGAGCGCGCGGAGAACGCACCTGTGGCTTTGATTGGGCGCAGCTAGGACCCCCCTGTCTATTGTAGGTCTGCGAAGGCGGCCTGCATGTTAGCCACTGCACGCTCAACATTTGCGCGGGCGGTGCCAATGTTAAAGCGCAGGAATGTTTCACCACCGGTTCCAAATGTTGGTCCATAATTGGCCGCAATTTTGGCCTGTTTTTGCACACGGGTGATGACCTCATCTAGGGCCATTCCAGTGCCTGAGAAGTCAACCCAAGCTAGGTAAGTGGAGTCTAACTTCATCGATTTTACGCCGGGGATCGCATTGATGCCTGCGTCAAATATCTGGCGATTGCCGTCCAAATAACGCGTCAATTCGTCAACCCATTCCGCGCCTTGAGGCGAATAGGCGGCGGTGACCATATGCAGACCAAAGGAATTGGGCGATAGACCAAGTCCTTGCATCCTCTTGGAAAAACGTGCCCGCAAGTCTGGGTCGTCAATAATGACATTACCGGAATGACAGCCGGCAATGTTGAAGGTTTTGGTGCTGGCCGTCATCATGATCAATCTGTCGGCGATGCCTTCGATCAATGCCATGGGCGTATGCTTGACCCCAAAAGTCAGATCATGGTGGATCTCATCACTGACCAAAATTAGGTCATGGCGCTTGGCAAATGCGGCGACTTGCTCCAATTCTGCGCGGCTCCAAACCCGTCCGCCGGGATTGTGTGGCGAGCAGAGGACCACCATCCGGGCATGGGCGGGCAGGGCGGCATCATAGGCGTCGAAATCCATTTCATAGCGGCCATCGTTGAGGCCCAAGGGCAGTTCAATCACCTCACGGTCATTGGCGTGGATCACTTTGGCAAAGGCGTGGTAGACTGGCGTGAACAAAGCCACACCGTCGCCGGGGGCCGTGAACGTATCCACGCACATGGCTGTACCATGGACCAAACCGTGGGTGGTGAATATGCCAGCGCGTGGCACATCCCAGCCATGGCGGTTCTTCATCCACCATTGAATGGCATCCAGATAAGGGCCATCACCGCCATAATAGCCGTAGATCCCGTGCTCGGTCATTTCAGTCAATTTGTCTTGCACGACCTGTGGTGGGCGAAAATCCATATCGGCCACCCACATCGAAATCCCATCATCGGGGGAGACGCCATAGAGCGGTTCCATCATATCCCATTTGCTTGAATGTGTATTGCGGCGATCGATATGCTCATCAAAGTTCATAATGTTTCCTAAATCTAATTGTGGTTAGGTTATCTTGGAGAGACTTGGGATCAAGGGGAAACGTTGCATTCGAGCTTAAAAGCATAAAATATGCCCAGCAACCCTGCCTTTGGAATTGCGCTGTGACGCAGGTTTGAATATCAGGTGAGCCATGACAATACGCCCCATATTAATCCACCCGGACCGTCGCTTGAAAAAGACAGCGTCCCCTATAACCGAGTTTACGGCCGCAATCGCCCGTCTGGCTGATGATATGCTGGAAACCATGTATGATGCGCCCGGCATTGGTTTGGCTGCGCCGCAGATTGGGGTGATGAGCCGCATGTTCGTGATGGACTGCGTGAAAGAAGAGGGCGATGCCCCCAGGCCCATGGTCATTATGAACCCAGAGGTCCTCTGGGTCTCCGAGGATTTGAGCACTTATGAGGAAGGCTGCCTGTCAATTCCGGAGCAATACGGTGATGTAGAGCGACCTGCATCCGTTGAAATGAAATGGGTCGGCCTCGACGGTCAAAGTCATCAGCAAAGGTTTGACAGGCTTTGGGCCACCTGTGCGCAGCATGAGTTGGATCATTTGAATGGCAAATTGTTCATTGATTACCTCAAACCGATGCGCCGCCAGATGATCACCCGCAAAATGCAAAAGCTAAAACGCGAGCAGGCCCGACCATGAGCAGCCGCATTGTGCCTTGGCCCAACCCTTGTTTGAAGGCCAAAGCTGAGCCTATCGTTGAAATCACACCGGAGATCATCCAGATCTGGCAAGATATGATTGTGGTTATGGAGGGGATGCCGGGCGTTGGTCTAGCCGCCCCGCAGCTTGGCATCGGCCTGCGTTTGGCCGTGGTGGATGCCTCCTCGGTACGTGGTCAGGTGCTGCGCATGGCCAACCCTGAAATTTTATATGTCTCTGCCAAACTTGAGGTGGGTGAAGAGGCCAGCCCTAATCTGCCGCGTGTATCAGCCCAGATCAAACGCCCGCGCGGTGTCACGGTCCGCTATATGGATGAGATCGGCGCCATGCAGGAAAAGGATCTGGTTGGGCTTTGGGCGCGCTCGCTGCAACATCAAGTGGACCATCTGAATGGGCGGATGTATTTTGATAATCTGTCGAATCTCAAGCGCGATATGCTGATTAAAAAGGCCCGCAAGCTATGCGCGTAGTGTTCATGGGCACGCCGGAGTTTTCCGTCAACGCCCTTGAGGCTTTGGCCGCAGCAGGTCATGAGATTGTGGCGGTTTATAGCCACCCCCCCCGCAAGTCAGGCCGGGGCCAAAAACTGCGGCCATCGCCTGTGCATCAGTTGGCTCAGACGCGCGGCTGGCCTATCTTCACCCCAGCAAACTTTCGCGATCCCGCAGATGTGGTGGCTTTCGCAGGCCATAAAGCCGATATCGCCGTTGTGGTGGCCTATGGGTTGATCTTACCGCAAGCGCTTTTGGATCTGCCCAAACATGGATGTTTAAATATTCATGCGAGCCTGTTGCCACGCTGGCGTGGGGCCGCACCTATTCACCGCGCGATTATGGCGGGAGACCAAGAGACTGGTGTGTGTATCATGCAGATGGATGCGGGGCTGGACACTGGTCCGGTACGCATTCGGCGCAGCTTGGACATTGGTGCCACCGAAATTACGGCTCAATTACACGACCGTTTGGCGGATATGGGCGCCGAGGCTGTGGTTGATGTTTTGGCAGATCTTGCGGGCCATGCCTGCGTGCCTCAGGTCGAGGACGGCAGCAGCTACGCCACTAAGATTGAAAAATCAGAAGCCCGAATTGATTGGACCCGCTCTGCTGTCGAGATCGACCGTAAGATTCGTGGCTTGTCGCCCTTCCCGGGCGCTTGGTGCATGATGGGCGACCGGCGGCTAAAGGTTCTTGCCTCCTGCCTGTCGGACGGTGCAGGCGTGCCGGGACAGGTGTTGCAAGCCAGTGAAATAGC
>CESI01015408.1_pt1 | contig 84527 bp, 73 predicted proteins | sample 356301 | NCBI WGS metagenome assembly CESI01 (sample SAMEA2621423, study PRJEB7988) | marine metagenome | biome: marine biome (ENVO:00000447); feature: deep chlorophyll maximum layer (ENVO:xxxxxxxx); material: "saline water (ENVO:00002010), including plankton (ENVO:xxxxxxxx)" | depth 40 m | reverse complement strand
CGAAGTTCTTCGACCTGAGGATTCTTTTTCACCATACCATCATACCGCTCCCGATCTGTCAAAAACTCAGAACTTATTTTATTATGCTCAGGCGCCACCACATTCACCTCAACTGACAGTTCATCATTTTGAACTTGCTCCGCAATAAACTGAGAAATATCAAGCAGAGCTTCCCTTATTTGTTCCTCCTGCAGACGATTAAGCACCTGAATTATAACCTTTTGATCCTTTAGCGCCACCGACGAAGCACTCAAAGTCGAGAAAAAATTCAATTGATCAGCGGCCTTGATTTTCTCGCCAAATGCCTGCCATGCCTGCTGAATACCAACCTCATCGACCGGTTCTTTTCGAGACTCAAAAATTTGTTCTGCTTCCACCTCTTGCGCCATCGCCTGCAAAGTATCAGGTGTGGAGATGTTGATTTTTCGCCTCCTGGGTGCCTCCACAGAGGAGTCCTCGGGAGAATTCATAGTTACCGTGGTGCCTTTCGGCTCCACGGCAACCGCGGACACAACCTCCACAGTTGGCGGTGGCAATGGTTCCACCGGAAACTCAGAGGATTGAACTGAATTGATTTCTACAACTTCCGCAGGCGCTTCCTCTTCAGGCGCGGTCGGCTTTGATGCAAGCACCTCTTCAGCTGGCATACCCGCAATCTTTACTGCAGACGCATTGCCATCATCCTTCCACCCCCCTACTTTGATCGGGTTCAGTTCAGACTTTTTTTTTTGAGCGTCTTCTTGTGAAGCCATTTGCATCAATGTCAACTCAACGAGAAGCCTTTGGTGATTGCTTCCTTTGTAACGCACATCGGCCTCATTTACCAGGTCCAACGAACGGATCAGAAACCGGACATTAACTTCTTTTGCCTGCTGAAGAAATTGCTGCTTCACGTCATCCGTTACTTCCATCAATGCGACGGTAGACGGGTCCCTTGCCACGAGCAAATTGCGCAAGTGCGCGCCCAGTCCGGTGATGAAATCGTGGGGGTCAAATCCACGAACGATAATATCATTGAGCAGCAATAAGGCCGGGGCTATTTCACCTCCTCTCGTTGCATGAACAACATCAAAATAGGTTTGATGATCCAACACATGGAGGTGCTCTGCTACCGCGTCGTAATTCAACTTCTTCCCTGCAAAAGCGACCAACTGATCAAAAATACTGAGCGCATCACGCAACGCACCATCGGCCTTGACTGCCACGACATGGAGCGCAGATTCTTCGGCTTCCACCCCTTCCTTCTCGCAAATCCCTTGCAAGTGCTTGACCATATCAGGGACAGTAATCCGATGAAAATCAAAAATCTGACAGCGAGACAAAATTGTCGGCAGAATCTTTTGCTTTTCTGTCGTTGCCAAAACAAAAACAGCGTGAGGCGGGGGCTCTTCTAACGTCTTGAGAAAGGCATTGAATGCCGCTTGTGACAGCATGTGCACCTCGTCAATGATGTAAACCTTGTACTTTCCTCGCTGCGGGGGGATGCGAACCTGGTCCACAATCGAGCGAATGTCCTCAACCTTATTGTTCGACGCCGCATCCAATTCGAACACATTGAATGCATAATCCTCGTCCTCACTGGCCTCAAAGCCATTGATCGCTCGAGCGAAAATTCTCGCAGAAGTCGTTTTTCCCACCCCGCGCGGTCCACAAAACAAATAGGCCTGTGCCATTTGCTCTTGTTCTATAGCTTGCTTCAGGGTTCGTGTTATGCCATCTTGGCCCACGACCGCATCCCAATTTTGGGGACGATATTTACGTGCTGAAACGGTGTATGAAGAAGACGTTGATTGTTCCATTGTCGAAGGCGAATATCGCACCGATTCGCATTGAAGCCCAAACTCCTTTATGAACACGTTACCCACGATGCAAAAACCCTTGGATGTTAACCCGTTAAACACTAATTTTGCGCCCTGTTTAACAAAACCCGTTCTATATGAACCGATACGAAACTGTTTTCATTATGACTCCCGTGCTATCTGCAGATCAGGTAGCGGAAACAGTAGAGAAGTACAAGGCTTATCTTAAAGAGAACAATGCAAAAATTGTTCACGAAGAGTCTTGGGGATTGCGAAAATTGGCTTACCCTATCCAAAAGAAATCAACTGGTTTTTACCAGCTTTTGGAATTCGAAGCTGATTCTTCTGTTGTCCTGCCCTTCGAAACTGAGTTCCGGAGAGACGAGCGAATCATTCGCTTTTTGTCAACCCGCATGGATAAATTCCATGTTGAATACGCGGAAATGCGTAGGAATAAATCAAAGGATGCACCGAAAGCTGCTCCTGCAACAACCGAAGAGGCCTAATTCTTAAAGTACAATACCATGGCGGATAAGAACGTACGTTACCTGAATCCCATCAGCATTGACACCCAGAAGGAGAAGTACTGTCGCTTTCAGAAGAAAGGCATTAAGTACATCGACTACAAGGATGCTAGTTTCCTGTTGATGCTTTGCAACGAGCAAGGAAAAATATTACCTCGTCGATTGACTGGAACTTCTTTGAAGTACCAGCGTAAAGTCGGCCAGGCAATTAAGAAAGCGCGTCACTTGGCTCTCATGCCTTATGTGGCTGATAATCTCCGATAATAAAGACGATATGGAAATCATTTTGACACAAGACGTTGACCGTCTAGGAAGCAAAAACGACACCGTAGACGTCAAAGCAGGCTTTGCACGCAACTTCCTTATTCCCCAGGGAATGGCTATTGCAGCAACATCTTCTGCCAAGAAAGTCGTCGCTGAGGTCATCAAGCAGCAATCACACAAGGCCGCTAAGGCATTTGATGAAGCTAAAAAGATACAATCCAAGCTCGAAGGCCTCGCCATCAAGATTGGTGCGAAAGCTGGCGAAAGCGGAAAAATATTCGGTTCAGTCAACTCGATTCAAATTGCTGAAGCCATCCAGGCTGGCGGAGTTAATATCGAGCGAAAGAACATCACCATTTCTCACGACAGCATCAAAGAGCTGGGCTCATATGAGGCCATAGTGAAGCTTCACAAAGAAGTGAATGTAACCATCACTTTCGAGGTGGTCGCTGACTAATCTCATTTACACCTTTTTAAAAAGCCAGGCCTTGCGGTCTGGCTTTTTTGTTGGCAAGAGATTTGGCGGCACTTGATGCCAGAACAAACCTCCGCTCCTCGTAACTTTCCAATCGGAACCCATGGAATTTCGTCTACAAAGTGAATACACGCCTGCGGGCGACCAACCGGAAGCCATCAAGCAGTTGGTTGAAGGTGTGGAAAATGGCACCAAGCATCAAACGCTTCTCGGCGTCACAGGCTCTGGCAAAACATTTACCGTTGCCAATGTTATCGCACAGACCCAGCGCCCCACGCTGGTATTGAGTCACAACAAAACACTGGCGGCCCAACTGTATAGCGAATTCAAAGAATTCTTCCCAGAGAATCTCGTCGAATACTTTGTAAGCTATTACGATTACTATCAGCCTGAAGCCTACATCGCAACCACCAATACTTACATTGAAAAAGACCTCGCAATTAATGAGGAAATTGAAAAGCTAAGACTAAGCACAACGTCATCTCTTCTGAGCGGAAGACGCGATGTAATCGTTATCGCTTCAATCAGCTGCATCTATGGCATTGGCAACCCCGTGGAGTTTCACAAAAGTTTGATCCCATTAAAGGTTGGTCAAAAGTGGGGCCGAAACGCATTTTTACATACGCTTGTAAGCAGCCTCTATAGCCGCACTCGCGCAGAATTCAAACGCGGGACATTCCGTGTACAAGGCGATACAATCGATGTGTATTTAGCCTACGCTGATCATGCATTGCGCATCCAGTTTTGGGGAGACGAAATCGAGCAACTCGAGACGATCAATCCGGAGACGGGAGAAAGCCTGATGGCGTTTGATGATATCGTTATTTATCCTGCAAATCTATTTGTCGCGAGCAAGTCCACGACGGATCAAGCTGTCTGGGAAATCCAACAAGATTTAGAAAAACAGAAAGCTTTTTTCCTAGAACAATCCAAGTACCTCGAAGCCAAACGATTGGAAGAACGCACCTTGTATGACCTCGAAATGATTAAGGAAATTGGCTTTTGCAATGGAATTGAAAACTACAGCCGTTATTTCGATCGCAGAGAACCCGGAGAACGGCCATTTTGCCTGTTGGATTATTTCGCTGACGACTTTCTTCTCGTAGTTGATGAAAGCCACGTAACTGTGCCACAAGTGGGCGCTATGTATGGCGGAGATCGCTCACGGAAGATCAATTTGGTCGATTACGGATTTCGCCTACCATCAGCAATGGATAATCGCCCACTTCAAGCAACTGAATTCGACGACATCACCCAGCAGATTCTCTATGTCTCTGCCACCCCAGCTGACTTAGAGTTGGAACGATCTGAAGGGGTGATTGTAGAACAAGTAATTCGACCAACTGGCTTGCTCGACCCCCCCATCGAAGTGCGCCCTTGCCAACACCAAGTTGATGATTTGATTGGAGAAATCAGGATCACCATCGAGCAAGGAAATCGGATATTGGTCACGACTTTGACAAAGCGCATGGCTGAGGAACTCACGAAGTACCTCGATCGTTTGAGCATTCCAGCACGGTATATCCACTCGGATGTCAAAACGTTAGACCGTGTAGAAATCATTCGCGAACTCCGAGATGGTGTATTCGATGTACTCGTTGGAGTCAATCTTTTAAGAGAAGGTCTGGACATTCCTGAGGTCTCACTGGTGGCAATCATGGATGCGGATAAGGAAGGGTTCTTACGCTCTGATCGGTCATTGACCCAGACCGCTGGAAGAGCCGCTCGTAATATCAATGGACGGGTCATTATGTACGCCGAGAAAATAACGGATTCGATGAACCGGACCATGGAAGAGACGGAGAGGCGACGAGAAAAGCAGAAGGCATTTAATGAGGAGCACGGCATTGAACCTCAGCAAATCAAAAAGGCAAGAAAGACCATTTTTGAACAAAGCTCAGAATTAGATGATCGACCGCGGCACCTGGTCGCTGAACAAGACCCCAACGCTTCTAAAAACTTCACCGATCCCGTCTGGCAAAGCATGCCATTGGAAAGTTTGGAAAAAACGGCTCAAGTAACAAAAAAGAGAATGGAACGAGCCGCAAAAGACTTGGATTTCATGGAGGCCGCTCGATTGAGAGATGAATACTTCGCATTGAAAGAACTCATCGATTCAAAAACAAACAAGTGAACACAAACAAAACAACCGCAGAGGATTATGCAGAAGCGAAAAAGCTTCCTGTTCGGGTGGTCTTAGAAAACATTCGGTCAGGATTGAACGTCGGTGCATTCTTTCGAAGTGGTGATGCCTTTCGCATCGAAGCAGTCGAACTATGCGGATACACTGCGCATCCTCCCCATCGCGACATCTTGAAGAGCGCATTGGGCTCATCTGAGTACGTTCCTTGGCAAGGGCATGAAACCGCGGCGTTGGCCATTGAAGAACTGAGACATCAGGGATTCAAAATAGCCGCAATCGAACAGTCGGAGTCCAGCGTTGCACTAGAAGATTGGATTCCTACGCCACATGAATCTTGGGCATTTGTATTCGGAAATGAGGTAAGAGGCGTTGATAATCAGACCATTGAACTCTGCGATGTCGTAATTGAAATCCCCCAATTCGGCGCAAAACAAAGTCTCAATGTGAGTGTTTGCGGCGGCATCATCTTATGGGAAGCTGCCCGAAAAATGGGGTTCCCTTATTGAACAATTCGCACAGAAATCAATCGGCTCACGATCCGATTCTCCGAAATTCTATGATTGTATTGCATGGTGCGAAAGTAAAATCAAGCCGGTAAACAAAAAAGCCCCGTTTCCGGGGCTTTTTCAAATGCTTGAAATTTTATAATCACATTCCCATCTCGGAACGCACGTCTCGGAATTCGAGATCACGATCGGCCTTGGAGCGCATACTTGGATTCTTTGCCAACGCCTCAGCAAGGTACTTCTTCGCACCGCTCGCATCCTTTAATCGTGCACAAGCAATGGCCATAATGTAACTAGCAGCAGCACTATCATCGCTAGAATTCTCTAATGTCGTCTTCGCAGCAGAGGCATCACCGTTGAGCATCTTAGCGAGCGCTACATTGACCGTACTCTCGCGTCCCATGTTGGATATTGCCGAAGGATAATCACCTTTCTGGATGAGAATGATGCCCTTATTGTAACCAACCTCTGGACCGGCTCCAGCAGCTTCATTGAGCAACGCCATAGCGTCATCAACGTTTCCGTCCTTGCGGGTAATAGCTGCCACGTTGTTTACCACCTCTTTGCTTCGCCCTAACTCAAGAGCCGCATTGAACAGCTCCCACGCCTGGCTCATTCGGCCCATTTGAGCCAAACACCAACCTGCATTGTTGTGCCCACGGTAATCTCCGGCGTGCACACGCGCTGTTGACTGATAAACCGAAAGCTTGTCATTCATGTCCTCGAACAAAGTCGCTGAAAAAAGCAGCTCCTCTACTGTGAGTGTATCAGCATTGCTCATGCTCAAATCCATCAACTCTTCATCGGTGTAGCCCTCAACATCATAAGCCACGGACATTTGGGAACGTCGCAGAGCAGGCAGTATCTCTTTCTCGATTTCTTTGTACGTCTTCGCAATGTTGCGAATCTCTTCTTCACGCTTGTTCTTATCGCTATACATCTCCAAAACGCGCAAGATTAAATTCTTGTCTTCTATTGATGAAGCGCTCATCAGCGATTTGAAGCCACTCCAATCTTCTCCCTTCGGAACCAAACTGAAAAACGCCTCATCCGTTGTCATCTTCTTCCGCTTCATTTCACGGGTCAAGGCATTTGCTGCAGATGACGCACGGTCACTCGCCAAGTCCTCATTCAAGGTAATTTCTCCTTCAGGCGATGCGTAAGCTTCGATCGACGTTCCAGTGATGGTCACGCTGTCGGCCTCATTGGCCAGCGCGATCAAGGCCTTCAAGGCCTTCCAATCATCGTCCCGCAACTCTCCAGAACGCACGGCTGATGAACTCTTCATGTAGTTCACTGTCGCTGCCTCATTGAAACTTAAGACGCGCTTATACCTATGCTTTGACAAAATAAACCGGTCATCAGACTGAACCATCAGTGGCGTAGTAATTACACCCGCTCCAATGACAATAGGGTCAAAATCGACTGTTTTGCTGCCTTTGGTACCGGAGATTCGGACGGTTAATTCACCTGCATCCTCCATTGCCGGATCAAAAGGAACCGACGCTTCATAGGTGAAGGCCTTTCCATTCTCAAACGGGATAACCTTGTAATTCCCTGCCGCTTCCTCACCTTGGAAACCTTGCGTATCGAAAGGAGCACTCCCGCCTTCCCAAACCAAAACAGGTGTGGCTTCAATGCTCACTTTTTTGGCAAAGTACTTCGGAGGAAATTTTCCTTCAATTTTCAGTTCTACTTGGTCTCCTCTCAAAATGAGAGGGTCCGGAGATGATTCGAGGCCCAAAGCCTCCTTTTCTTTGTCCATGCTTCCAAGTCCAGCGCATCCGACAAAGAAAATCAGGGAAGTCAAAATAGCCGCGAAGGGCATCTTCCAGGTGTAAACGTTATTATTCATACTGTATGTTGTGAATCTTCAATTTCGTGACAAAACTAAGCAAACCTTGGACACCCTCAGCTATTGACGACGCCCATTGATGAGAACTTCCTAATTCGACGCTCCACGCGCTTGTCCGCGTGCATTGGAATCAACTTCGAAAGGTGTTTTTTTATTTCTTTTTTGACCTGCTTAAACATCGCATCAGGATCGGAATGCGCGCCTCCAAGCGGTTCGGGAATAATTCCGTCCACCAAACCGAGTTCCTGCATGTTCTCACTGGTCAGATTTAAGGCCTCAGCAGCTTCCATTTTATGCTCCCAATTCCTCCAAAGGATGGAGGAGCAAGATTCCGGACTGATGACACTGTACCATGTGTTTTCAAGCATGAGCACGCGGTCTCCAATACCAATGCCCAAAGCGCCTCCCGATGCTCCTTCACCGATGACGATGCAAATCACAGGAACTTTTAGCTGGCACATTTCAATCAAATTCCGAGCAATAGCTTCTCCTTGACCGCGCTCTTCCGCCTCAAGTCCTGGATATGCGCCGGGAGTATCAATCAAAGTGACAATTGGGCGATTGAATTTCTCGGCGAGTTTCATCAGGCGCAACGCTTTGCGGTATCCCTCTGGATTGGCCATTCCGAAATTCCGGTATTGACGCATTTTGGTGTTCACTCCTTTTTGCTGGCCAATGAACATGACACTTTGGTCATCGATGAAGCCAAATCCGCCTACCATCGCTTTGTCATCCTTGACCGTGCGATCACCGTGCAACTCCATGAATTGACCATCGGTGATGGCCTCAATGTAACTCAAAGTATACGGGCGATCGGGGTGACGACTGACTTGAACACGTTGCCATGCAGTCAGTTCCGAGTAAATATTGGCCGTGACCTCTCGGATCTTAGACTCGAGATCCTCGACCAAGTTGGCCATGTCCACATCACTAGTTTTCTGCAGCTCCTGCGCTTGTGTGAGTTGCTCACGCAACTGTCGAATTGGTTCTTCGAAATCGAGGTAATTCATGCGTTATCCCTTTTCAGAGGCAAATATGCGACAACTTTTGACTGTGAAACCTGAATCATGAGGACTTTCCCAACAATTCACCCACCATAAATCGGATGGCTTTTCCACGGTGGCTGATTTCATTTTTCGAAGTTCCTGTCATTTCAGCAAATGTGACCGATTCCCCTTGAGGAATGAATACAGGGTCGTAGCCAAATCCTTGGGCACCACTTTGATTCAGAGCAATGCTTCCCTCACACGTGCCTTCGATGTACGTCACATCTCCACCTCGAATGAGGCATATCGTGGTTCTAAACCGCGCAGAACGCTCTAAATCTGGTATTTTAGACATGGCCAAAAGCAACTTTCTCATATTGGCTTGGGCATCCGAATTTTCACCGGCATAACGTGCGGTTCTGACTCCTGGCGCACCATTCAAGGCATCAACCTCAAGTCCCGTATCGTCCGCAAAGCAGTCCAACCCATAAACCTCAGAGACGTACTGAGCCTTGATCAACGCATTCCCTTTCAAATCTGTGGCCGTTTCTGAAATCTCTTCGTGGCATCCAATGTCCGTCAGGGTTTGAATGCGAAATGCGCTTCCCAGCATCCGTTGCACTTCTTGGGCCTTATTGGGATTGTGTGTAGCAAAAACCAAAACAGGCAATTCACTGGGATTGGATTCATTCATAATCGTAAAAATAATGCCCATTTAAGGACGCAGCCATTTGCCTGAGGCTGTTTGATTGATTCGTTTCCATTCGATGCGTTTGGGAGCATGGTAGGGAGGCAAATTGGCCATGGCCCATGCCATCCATTGCGCTTCAAGTTCAGCGGCATTGGACGGCGCTGCGTCTGCATGGACCCGAATCACCAATTGATTGCCCCATTGCGGGTGCGGCTCCCCATAGACCTTGAAAGGAAGGTCAATCAACGATGACAATAAGGCTTCAACCTGCGACGGGTGAATTTTGATACCGCCTGAATTGATCACATCATCCAAACGGCCGAGCCAACGAAAGGTCGTGACACTTCGTATTTCAACGGCGTCATTGGTGGCCAATTCAGTACCGTCTGGAAACACGACCACCAGCGCTTGGTGAAGGCTGGAACGCACCTGGAAACCTTTCAAGCAGGTGAAGAGCTCTGCTTTCTGAGGCGCCAACTGACGCAATGCAAAATGACTGATGGTCTCCGTCATTCCGAATGACTCAAAGACTTTGGGGCCCGCAGGCATCCTTTTCACCAAATCATCATCCACGGGGCTTCCTCCCAACAGCACCAATTTTAATTCTTTCCATACACTTGGGTCTTTGTCGATGAGTGATGACGCTTGGGAGACGGTCATGGCAACAAAATCTGGCGCAGGCTGAAGAAATGGAACAACAGCGGGTTTTACCACACGCAAGTCCCAGCCTCCGATAAGCGCTCTTATGAGCATCATCTTCCCCCCTATATATCGAGCAGGCATCACCAAACTGGCTACCGGTTGGTCCGTCAATCCAAAAAACTGAATAGTTCTCAAGGCACTGGCCTCGATTGCTTTTTTGTTATGATGAATTGACTTAGGCATTCCTGTCGAACCCGAAGTCAGAGAAACAATATTTGTTTCCTCTGACCACCACTCGGCAAGAGCATCAACTACCTCATATTCCCATGACTCGGCACAAGCCGCTTTCATTCCATCCAAATGATCCGGTTGCAGCGGCCACCATTTTCCTGCCATGTGAATTCGAGCGTTCATGGAGAAAGATTGGCTTCTAAACATTCGCTTGCCCCACCCAATTCAGGCGCTTCCCATTCTTCATTTCCACTCGCAGACAAAAATCCATTTTTCACGTCCAATGGCCCTGAAATATTATTGGTAAAGAGCGCCCCTGTGCCAAGGCCTTGAGGCATCAGCTTGCTTTCGGATTGGATTCCATTGGCTGTCCACTGTGCGATAGCATTGAGGCCAACATTCGTTTCCAATGCGGAAGTCACCCACCACCCAATTCCCCTGCGCTCAGCCTCAGAAATCCAATACTGAGAAGCAGAGAAACCACCGAGAAGGCTTGGCTTCAAGACCAAGTAATCTGGACATACTGCATCAAGCAGCTCACCTTGCTGATCCTTCATTACACCAATCAACGATTCATCAAGCGCTATCGGAAGCGGACTAATTCTGCACAACTCAGCCAATCCCACATGATCATCAGCGACCAATGGTTGTTCGATGCTATGCAGACCAAGCTCAGCAAGGGCCTTCAATTTATCAAGAGGACTCCATCCAAGTTCTGACTTCGAAAAGGCTCCATTGGCATCGACACGAAGGGTAACGTTAGGCGCCGCGGACCGAACCGATCGAATCCAATTCAATTCCTGTTCAAATGGCATAGTCCCGACTTTCGCCTTCAACGTTTTGAATCCCGTTTCGATCAAGCGATTCGCCTGTGCAATAAGTCCATCCGGTCCATCCATCCAAATCAATCCATTGATTTCTAGACTTCTATTTCCATTTGAGAAATCACCTGAATATGCAGTAAAAACTCCCGGTGTTTTCAAATCTAAAACCGCCATTTCCAGAGCAAATCGCAAAGCCGGCAATTGATGCGGGATCGATGTCAAATCGATTTGTCGTCGGATCTTCAAACGATTCAAGGTGGATTCGATTAGTGCCGGCTCGTCTGGACTCAGACCGGGGATTATGCTGCATTCTCCCCATCCCAATGCCCCCTCATCGTCTCGGACTCGGATCAACCAAGAAGGCTTGGTCGTCAGGGTATTCCGAGAAGTTCTAGCAGGCGTTTTGAAATGCATTTCATACCGCACCCATTGCACATCCAAATATTTCCCCATCATTGCGCTGTGATTCCTGTTTGCGCCATCAGTAAGAACAAAGCAACTACTGCTGAGGATAAAGCGATTCGCTTCAATTCAGGATCAAAATCTGAAGTGTTTTTGAAGCGCATCACGCGAAAAATGTGCGCAACATGGACCGCATTCAGAATAGCAATCCATCCCATCCCACGCCAATCACCTGGATTCAATACCAAAGCAAAAACCCACCAAGACATCCATCCAATGACGAACAAAGCCGTATGATATCGTTTGGCCCAAAGCAATCCATTGCGCACGACAAGCGTTTGTTTTCCGGCATCAGCATCCGTGACATGATCGCGCATGTTATTCAGATTCAACACGGCAACACACATGGCTCCCGACCAAGTACCTGGCAAGAGCCACGTCATATCCCATTCATGCGCGAGCAAGACAGCTGTTCCACCCACACCTATCCATCCAAAGAAGAGAAAGACCATAGCATCACCGTATCCCTTGTATCCATATGGGTTTTTTCCTGCCGTGTAGCGAAATGCTGCCACAATTGCTCCAATTCCAATCAAAAGCAATAGCAGCGGAAGTGAAAATAATCCCGATGCCTGAAAGGCTAGAAACAATGAGAGGAGCCCGCTCAATAAGCACAAAACAGCTAGTACAACGATTGCTTTTTTCATCTCGCCCGGACTTATCCGGCCCGAGGCTACAGCTCGATCCGTTCGTGAAGCATCATCCGCACCATTTTCAAAATCCCCCCAATCATTGGCCCAATTCGAAAGAATTTGCAACAAGATGACGGTTACGAGAATTACAGAAAAAACAGTCCAAAACTGATCCTGCAACAGGTCAATTCCTTGAGCACGACGATGGCTCACAGCAGCCCCCACAAGCACGCAGGACGCGGCAAGCGGAAGTGTACGAAGGCGAGACGCTTCTATCCAATCTTTCAGGGCCATAGCCGTATCAAGGGAATTTGGGGAACTTCTGGAAATCCGGATCACGCTTCTCCAGGAAGGCATTCTTGCCCTCTTGCGCTTCCTCCATCATGTAATACATCAAAGTCGCGTCACCCGCAAACTCCATCAGTCCACGCTGACCATCGAGCTCGGCATTCAATCCGCGTTTGATCATACGAAGTGCCAAGGGCGAGCGCTTTAACATGGTCGAGCACCACTGCATTGTTTTGTCCTCGAGTTCCGCAAGTGGTACTACCGCATTGACCATTCCCATCTGCTCAGCCTCGGCGGCCGAATACTGCTCGCAGAGGAACCAGATTTCACGTGCCTTTTTCTGGCCCACATGTCGGGCGAGATAACTGGAGCCAAATCCGGCGTCAAAACTGCCCACTTTGGGACCGGTTTGCCCAAATTTGGCATTTTCCGAAGCAATTGTCAGATCGCAAACGACGTGCAACACATGGCCGCCTCCGATTGCATAACCATTGACCATGGCAATAACGGGCTTAGGCAAGGCTCGAATTTCTTTGTGTAAATCCAGCACATTCAGCCGTGGCACACCATCTTCTCCGATGTATCCTCCGACTCCTTTTACGTTTTGGTCCCCACCGCTGCAAAACGCCTTGTCTCCTTCTCCTGTAAATACTACGACACCAATGTCATTGCGCTCCCTGCAAATGTGCATTGCATCCAGCATTTCTATATTCGTCTCTGGACGAAATGCATTGTACACTTCAGGACGGTCGATGGTTATTTTGGCCACCTGATCGCAATATTCAAACCGAATATCTTCGTATTCCTTGATCGTCTCCCACGTTCTATTCGCCATGTTGTTCAAGATTATCTTTTTGTGGTCAATGCTGCTATTGTATGCGCTTGGAGAGCTTTGAAAAAACGCACCGAAGCAATCCCATCTGTTTTTATTTCTAACAAAGAGGGCTCTGTGTTGTTGTGCCAAACAGCAAATGATTCCTCAAACTGGGACCAGTTTGCAGCAAACGTGTAACTCAGTCCCAAATGCTGAGCGCTCGCCTTCATATTCTCCGCAAATGGAGCTTCAAAATACTGCGTCAAGACGCTTTCATCTTCCGGGCCATCAATCCAGCGAAATATGTTTCCCCCGCCGTTGTTGATGACAATGACTTTTAGGTTGGACGGCACAGGTCGGACAGCTAAACCGTTCGCATCGTATTGCCAGGCAGTATCCCCCGTCAAGAGAACGACCGGACGTTTGGAGTTGGCAAGCGCATCACCGACTGCAGTACTCAGGCAACCATCGATTCCCGCAACACCTCTATTGGCATGAACGTTTCGCTGCTTCCAGTCGAACCATTGCGCGTAGCGCGCACTTGTTGAATTGGCAAAATGCACCGATGCATTCTCAGCCAACCTTAAAGCGAGTCTTTCATAAACGTGCCAGTCTGTCCACGGATTCGAAGAAGCAGATGCAAACAGCGCGGCGGCAGATGTCATTCGATCCGAACGAACATTCCATTCCGAAGCAAAAGCATTAAACTCTGGCAAGGCCTTTAGCAATTCTTCTACCCCAATTTGGGGCTCAATTTCCCAAGTACCGGACTTGGAATAAAACATATCCCAATCGTGCTCCTCCTTGCCAATATGCCAATGCGGAAGGTTCCAGCCCACCAAATGCTCTCTCCATTTTTTGTCCATGGGAGGCAGTCCGCATGTGATGACCACATCAGGTCTCAAGTCCTCTATCGTGTCAATGTCCCACCCCAATTGCATGAGCGCCGAACTTGGCTCTATATGCGCCTGCGGAATCATCCCAAAAGCATCGGCGATCACGGCTGCTCGGTCTTTGAGCGTTTCGAATGCTTCGCTAGCTCGAGCATACTCTGGCACCGCACCGAGCAGGATAAGAACTTTGGGGTCGTGGCAGCTTAACCAATCAACCAACTCATCCGGGATTGGTGCATACTCGCATTGGTGGTTTGTAGCTTGGGCATGTTCAAGCCCCATTTTCGGTGGGAATTCAGAACTTTCGCGCATGGAATAAAGAGGTTCTTGGAATGGAACATTCACATGCACCGGCCCAGATTGGGCTTGCATCCAAGCTTCTTCCGCTGCGGTGCCTATCTCATCCAATGACAGGTCCAGTTCATCCACTTCCAAAGAGAAGGTTGTGTGCTGCTTAAATGCCTGATTCTGGACAACCATCTGTCCTGGGCCAGTTTTTCGTTTTGCACGGGCACGATCGGCCGTAACGCTAATCAAAGGCACTCCCATGTAATAAGCCTCAGCCAAGGCAGGTCCGTGATTCAAAGCCGCTGTCCCCGAAGTTGATATGGCACAACAGGGCGTGCCCGACTCCAACGCCATACCCAGAGCGATGTGAGCGGCACTACGCTCATCAAGGGCCACTGTGATGCGCAATCCTGCTGCATGAGCTGCCAGCACCAAGGGTGCATTTCTCGAACCTGTCGAAATGACAACATCGCTCAAGCCAAGCGACTTCCAAGTAGATATGAGCCCATGGGCTGCCGGATGGTCCGTCGTCCTCATGGAGCAAAAATAAGGTTGATTCCCTACTTCAAGGCTTCAAATTCGTTCGAATCGTTTCGATTTTTGCTTGCGTCTCCTCCCATTCCCCAACCGCATCAGAACCACTCACAATTCCTCCACCCGCGAAGAGTCGAAATCCATCAGCAAAACATTGCATGCATCTTAAATTGACAAAATAATTGGACTCAGCCTTTTGGCTCCATCCCAAGTATCCGGTGTAGTACCCTCTATCCTGTATTTCGTTTGTCTCGATGAATTCCAGAGCCTTATCCCGAGGGGCTCCGCCCACTGCTGGAGTAGGGTGTAGTTCTTTGAGCCAAGATGCTTCATCCACCGCAGATGAAAAGAGAATCCTTGATTCAAGATGCTGAATGGCACCATATTTTCGATCTTCAGCGGCAAGCTGTTTTACGCCTTGGGCTCCAACAGATCTTAATCGGTGGGTAATGAAATCAGTTACCAACTCCTGTTCCCTTCGATCCTTTTCGGTCCACTCTCCATTCAAATTGGATTTTGTCCCCGCCAGCGAAACCGTTTCAAATTCATTTCCCCGTCGTTGGAGAAGCAGTTCAGGCGACGCGCCCAGCCAAACGCCTGATTCTGGATGAGCGAGCAAATAGACCATCGCATCAGGGTACATCTCACATTTGGACTGAAATAGTCTTTCGGGAGCCAATGGGGTTGTCCAAAATTCCGATCGACTAACAACTACTTTCTCCAATTCCTCGGAACGAATCGCTTCTATCGCCGCATTCACCGTATTGAGGTGGTCTTGTTTTTTTGCTCCTGAAACCGTTGGGGAAGGAACGAGGTCCAAATGGGCATTCAAAGGAAAGAAAACCGGCTTCTTATTCCCTGTGATTTCGAGGATAGGAGAACTATTGGAGGACGCAAATGGAGCCAAATGAAATGTAGTCTCTCCATTTGAATCCGGCTCCAGCGTCCAAATTTTGTCCGCCCCGTCTCCGGGCATTTTCCACCACAACTGAAGTACTCTTTGATCGCTCATTACCCCTCCTTATCTGTCGGCAGCGGTTCTTGCTCTTTGGGTTGAGGAATGATCATCACCGTAAGGCGACTAGTGCACACCAAACGTTCCTTGTCGTCCTTGATATCGATGGCCCATACGTGCATTTTACCACCGCGATGAACCAGTTTTGCTTCCCCATATACCCACCCAGTTCGAACGCCACGAACGTGATTCGCATTTACTTCTACGCCTACAGCTGCTTTGCCTTGTTCGGCTACCAAGAAATGAGAGCCCACAGAGCCCAGCGTCTCTGCCAAAACCACACTTGCACCTCCATGCAGCAAACCATACGGCTGATGCGTTCGGGAATCCACAGGCATCTTTCCTGTGACACGCTCGGGTTCCACGGTCAGCACTTCCAAGCCAATTGCATCCGCAATTGTTGGTACATCGTTTAAATTTTTCATCGCATTCAAAGCCATTTCGTCCGAAATTTACGCCATGCAAGATTCAACTCCACCTCAACCACGCATACTATTAGCTGAAGACGACCTCACCTTGCGTCGAACGGTAAAACTAAATTTTGAAAGAGAAGGTTGGTTTGTCATCGAAGCTGAAAATGGTGAGCAGGCGCTTCAGCTGGCGAAACAAAATCATCTTGATGCAGCAGTCCTTGACGTTATGATGCCAAAAATGGATGGATTGGAGGTTTGTCAGGCTATGCGTGTCGGAGGATCCGACCTGCCTGTGCTTTTTCTCACAGCTAAAAATGAAGGTACCGATCGTGTGGAAGGTCTAAAAGCTGGAGGCAATGATTACCTCGGAAAACCATTTCATTTGGAAGAACTGCTCTTGCGCGTCAAACTATTGCTCCGCAATAACGACACCAGCAAACAGACTGTTTCAGGAACTTATGCTTTTGGAAAAAATTGCAGCATCGATTTTGATGGCTATCAAATCACGACCCGATCGGGGGAGTCTCAAAGCATTACAAAACGCGAAGCCAGCCTCCTGCGTTTGCTCATCGCAAAAGCAAACCAAGTCGTCAGTCGTGAAGAAATACTTAAAATCGTTTGGGGCTATTCAGCGTTGCCCAAAACGAGAACGATTGATAATTTCATCGTTGCATTCCGTAAATATTTCGAAGCTGACCCTAAAAATCCCAAGCATTTCACTTCCGTGCGCGGGGTAGGCTATCGCTTCATAACACAATAAAAACCCATTCGCGAGGCAACCCTCGGAAAAAAGACACGTCATAGTTACAAACACAGTCTGAGAATACTGTGTTGGTTTCAATTTCTTGCAGGTTATGAAGAGGGACTCAATGGAGTTCCTCTTCTTCTTTAAGGCCGTTTCTCTCTGGCCTTATCTATGAAAACCTGCTGATTGAAATTCCCTCCTGGAAGGGCAATGATCATTTTACTTTTACATAAACGACGGACTTCGTCTCGAAGAAAGGTTCAGGGAACCACGACGAAATCGGAATGACCTCAGTTGTCTGTCGGACTTCCTTTAGTTCTTCGCTCAAGTCTCCTCCTTTCAATGCGAGTACACCATTGGGCCATGGGCTCAATGACCGTTTGTCAATCTTATTCAGGACCCATGGAAGAAAACGGTTCATTCGGGTCACTGCACGGCTAACGATAAAATCAAATCGACCGGAAATGTCTTCTGCACGTCCATGGTGCACGGTGACATTTTTCAAGCCAAGTTCCTTCACCACCGCTCGCACTACTTTTATCTTCTTCCCGATGCTGTCGCACAAAACAAATTGTACGTCAGGGCAAGCTATTGCCAATGGAATACCCGGGAATCCACCACCCGTTCCCACGTCCAAAACACGGCTACCCGGAGCGAATCGCATGGCCCTGAAAATAGCCAAACTGTGAAGCACATGTCGTTCCTCGAACGATTCCATGTCCTTCCTTGAAATTACGTTGATGGCGGCGTTCCACTCGTCATAAAGTGGACGAAGACGATTCAATTGCTCTCCTGCACCTTTGGGCAGTTCGGGAACTACTTTTTCAAAATCAATCATCAAATCGTTTCTCGAACGCCTCCCAAAACCCGTTCCAACATATCCCTTGCTCGAAACAATTGAGCTTTCACTGTGCCTAAAGGAAGGCCGAGTTCCTCAGAAATTTCATCATAGCTCTTTTCTTCGAAATACCGCATTTCAACCAATCTTCGGTACTTAGGCTTGAGTTGACTCACCACCTCATGCATTCGTTCCTTTCGCTCTTTTTTCTCCAAGGATTGGAACGGATCGAGGCCTTCATCTGCGACATGAATTTCCATCGAATCTCCATCCTCGTTACGAAATCCCTGATCCAGAGACAATGCTTTGAGCCTCTTTTTCCGAATAAAATCAATGGTGTGATTGGAACCAATTTTAAAAAGCCACGTCGAAAAAGCAAAAGCGGGAGTGTATTGCTCAAGGCGCTGGAAGGCCTTGCTAAATGTTTCCATGGTCAAGTCATCTGCATCGTCCGAACTGAAGACCATCTTATTAATCAAATGGAAAATCGAGTCACGGTAGCGTTGCATAAGCTCTGCATATGCTTTTTCATCGTTTTCCTTGGTAGCTCGCAAAACCAGCGCGTAGTCGTAGCGAGCCTTGTCGGACAAATTCGGGTTCACATCCATGGCTATGAAATGGGTAGTCAAACGTTTGGTGGATCGCCGCAGCAGCTTTACCACTTTCTCTTGGACGGAACGAAAACCATTCGAATGGCCATCATCCACACCCAACAAGCTCCCAACGGTTGCAGCCAACCGAAATGAAGCCAATGATCAGGGGTTTGACTCGCTTTGGCGATTGACCGAAAGGTAAGGAAAGCAATAAGCCATGCAGACCCTAGACCCGCACCCACTATCCATAGCACAATGTGCAAAACCCCGCTCCCAAAACCGACCAAGAAAGCCCACAACCCCAGCAATATCCAAAGGCCGGTAAGAGCCTGCGGAACCGACAGTCGGATACCATGTCCCAGTCCATAACGCCGAACTGTAGTCCAATGCCTTTGCTTTTGATTTTGCCAGCCTCTCGCCGTTGTTGGAAGCTTCGAATCCATTTGCGCCAGGCGTTCTATGCAAGTAGCGACGCGATGATTTCCTGAAGCAAGCATGTGCTGAACCATGAGGTCATCATCACCAGACACCAAATCCAAATGAACCTGGACCCTTGGATAAATTGCCGCTCGAACGGCCATGTTTCGACCGACTCCCATGTATGCTCTTCCCCTCTCTGCCCAGCCCACATAATTGCGAGCAATGCGCACGGCATCCCATGCTTGCAATGCCCCAAGTGCGCCCTCGCCACGTGCCAAACGAGGCAAGCTCACTCCAAGCACAATGTCTTGATCCAATTCAATGGGTCCCGTCAATCGTGTCAACCACGAGGCGCTAGAAGGCAAGCAATCCACATCTGTAAAAACCAACGTTTTACCTTTTGCCTTTTTTACGCCAAATTGGAGTGCCTCTTTCTTTCCCGAACGGGTATCCTTGAGGTGGTGTGTGCTCAGCGCAAAAGGCATCGATGCCTCATTCAGAAAGGATTGTAATTTGAACCAAGTATCGTCTGTTGAATCATCATCTACGACGACAACTTCCCACCGCCCTAGTATATCTTGGAGTGCCAGCGCTTCTAGCAGAACTAAAATTTCATCTGATCCGTTCCTGACGCAAATCACCACACTCGCACGAATGGAACTGTCTTTCGTTTTCATTGACTGTATCGCAATCGGGGCAGTCAAATCCTTGCACGCGCTCTTCGCATATGCCCTCGCCAAATAGAGCTCGTGAGACATCCATGCAACAATGGCTAGAGCATAACTGACAAGAACGATAACAAGAGTAGAATCCATGAGAAATCAACTTTCACAGATCACCTACGGGTATTCATAGATCAATTCCATTTCATTCAAAACAATGACAGTAATGCCTCGAGGACTTCCCTGAAAAGAGGACAAGTCAAACCAAACGATTTTCTGAATCAGCGCGCGACAATTATCTCCGTTAGCATCATGCGAGATAGAAATTAGCTGCTTCGGCGGCAAACTCTTGAGCATAGTCCCTGTCTCCAGAGCAAAATCGTGCTCACGGCATCCGCCACCATAGCGAACGGAAAGCATCAAGGAATCACCGATGATGCTCGCATCCAAAAGATCAAAAGGATCATGCGCTACTGCAATGTCTTCAGCTTCGACCTCAATCAACTCGACTGTCTCGTCCACATGATTGCGCTGGCATGACACCACCAACGCAACGAATAACGCTGCGCTGAAAAAAATCAAGATTTGGCGATGCCCCTCAAGACCAAACCTCAAACTCATCGTATATCAATGAAGTAGGGCATACGCGCTTGAATCGGATCCTTGGATTCAACCATGCGCTTCACCGAGAGCCATTGTCGCCATTGTTCTGCTGGAATACCCGCACTGATCAATGCATTTCCCAGCATCTCAGCACCCGCCAAATCTCTCACAAAAGCTTCCAAAGGATCGACAGTCTCAGGCAAGAACACGATATTATCTTCATCTAACGAATCCAAGCCTGCAAGCTCCGCTGCGTGAGCAATGGCTGCATCCAAATCCCCAAGTTCGTCAACCAGCCCCACTTCCAGGGCATCCGAACCAGTCCAAACTCGGCCACGCGCAATCGCATCCACATCATCGTAGCTCATGCCTCTCCCCTCCGCCACGATGCCCACAAAGTCTTCATAGATGTTGGTAATCGATGCGTTTATAGCCTCGCGTTGGACAGGATCCAACTGCGCGTCCAGTCCGATTCCGGCGTGAGCGTGTGTTCTCACATCATCAAAGGCAAGCCCCATTTTGTCTTTGAGCAATTCTTCTGCGTATGGCAACATGCCAAAGACGCCGATTGACCCCGTAATCGTAGTGGGGTTGGCAAAAATACGATCTGCTCCTGCTGAGATGTAGTAACCGCCTGAAGCTGCATAGTCTCCCATGCTCACGACCAAGGTTTTCCCAGCCTCTTTCAGCAATTCTGTTTCACGCCAGATGATATCACTGGCCAAAGCAGAGCCACCAGGACTGCTAACGCGAAGCACCACAGCCTCAACATCCGGCGCAAGCCGTGCTCTCCGAATCGCTTCGGAAAGTGTCGTGGAACCTATGGTTTGATCGTCACCTTCTCCCATGTAAATGCCACCCACTGCATAAATCACTGCCAAAGGCGAACCTAGTTCTTCTGCCTCTTCTTTCTCGCCATATTCGCTATTGAACAATGATTCGAGGAAGTCTCCTTCTAAATTTATTTCAAGACCTTCCATGCCCGATGGATTTAAATAATCCGCGAACGTCACGTATGTCGGCTCCTCTCCATCGAGCCGCTCTTTGATTCGTTCCTTCAGCTCATCTTCGTAAAGCAAACCGTCGAACAATTCCCACTGCACTGCATCCTCGGCTGTACGCAAGGCGATGTTTTCAGCGATTTCATCAAGTGTTGAGACATTCAAGTTTCTGCCCTCTGCAATTCCTCCGCTCGTTTGATTCCAAACGTCAGCCAACAGTGCGTTCAGCTGTTTGCGATTGGAAGCGCTCATGCTCTTGCGCGTGAAGGGCTCAACAGCACTTTTAAACTCATTATCAGGGCCACGAAGAACCGTCATCCCAACACCAATTTTATCCAACATTCCAGTATAGTATGTTGTTTGCAAACGGATGCCCGTAAAATCCGCATATCCATTTGGATGGAGGTACAATTCGTCAGCTGTAGATGTCAAATACATCCCTCCTGTAGTGGCCATTTCGCCCCATCCAATGATCCATTTTCCAGACTCCTGAAAACGACCGATCGCATTGTGAATGTCAAGCATTGTGGAGGGCGCCGCAGCAGCTCCATCTAAATTCATGTAAATCCCTTCTACATCTTCATCTTCTGCCGCTCGCTCTAGGCCTTTAATAATGTCGCGCAATCCCATGGTGGAACTCGCTTCAAATCCACCAACGGAAAAATCGGCATTCTGCGTTGATCGCTCGGTAATCGGACCGTCAAAATCCAATCGAATTACCGTGTTTTCCTTACTCACCGGCTCCGAATCGTCGACTTCAACGTCACCTAAAAAAGAGACAATTCCTCCAACGAAAACACCCACAAACACAAATGAAAGCACCGTACCTGCGATAATAAAGGCCAAAGAGGCTCCAACAAAAGAGGAGGCTACGTTTTTGAAAAATGACATGATTCAGGGTTATTAGTTTCGAAAGGTACGATTCGCAGAACCAAATCGTGGCAGACCGCTGCTTTGTAGCATATTTGCAACGTAAATTAACACCAGTTGATAATCAGAGGAGCCATCGGAGTCGGAAGCAATCAAGGCGATCGCCAAGCCTTATTGAAGCAGGCCAGAGAACTGCTCGAATCCTTCTGGTGCTGCACCGCGCGTAAGTCGAACATTTTTGAAACCGAAGCATGGGGAATGGCCGAAGGAACACCAACCTTTTTGAATCAGGTCCTCCTTTTTGAGTGGAACCATATGCCAAACCCAGAAAGCTTACTCGATGATTTGCTTCGCATTGAATTGGAGCTTGGAAGAAGACGGCACACCATCTCCAATCAAACCTATCAGTCACGCACAATCGATTTGGACTTGTTATTTCTTGGGGATCACGTCCAATCGTCCGATCGCCTCGAATTGCCGCACCCGCGGATGACTTCACGGAAATTTGTTTTAGCACCCTTGAATGAACTCTGCCCTGATTTTATTCTTCAACCTTGGGGCCAGAGCATACGCGATTTACTTCACGCTTGTTCGGATGAAACACCGGTTCGCATGTACCTTACCTCCTCCGAAGAATGAACTCCCCTTACGCATACATCGCCATCGAAGGCAACATAGGTGCAGGCAAGACCACATTTGCAACTTGGCTCGCCCACCATTTGAAGTGCGACCTTATGCTCGAACAATTCCAAGAAAACCCCTTCTTGGAGAAATTCTATAACGATCAGGAGCGCTATGCCTTGAGCGTGGAACTGACATTTGTCAGTGATCGGTACCGCCAATTGCGTGAACGATTGGGCGCACGCAACCTCTTTCGACAAGTATTGATTTCTGATTATGCTTTTGTAAAAAGCATGATTTTTGCCAAGGCCAATTTGCCGGCAGATGAGTTCAAGCTGTTCCGCACCATGTTTAAGCTGATGGATGCGCAAGTAGCCCAGCCAGAAGTTGTGGTGATTCTAGACCCGCAGCCTGAAAAAATCAGACAACAAATTGAACAACGCGGACGCAGTTACGAACGGGACATGCCACAGGAATACTTGGACAAAATCGCCTATCACTACCAACTTCATTACCGTTACGCCCGCGGTTCGCGCATCCTATGGATCGACACCACGGACGTTGATATTGTCGAGCGACCGGCAGATGCAGAACGATTGGCGGCCTTGGTTTTGCAACCCCGCAAGCCGGGTGTGTATTCGTTAAAAGCGTAACAGCAAACGGTTCCATATCTTGTGCTCATGCGCAGAATGGATTTCCTTCGGATGAGTGGGCTGCTCGGCATGGGCGGGCTCTTCAATTCTTTTACGTCTAAAAAGGGCAACACCCGGTCTGAATCGCTCGATGCAGAGATCCAGGAGAAAATCAAGATAGCTGGAATCACTGGAAATGCTTTTCATTTAAAAGCCGACCCCATTCCCAAAGTTCGAATCGCCCTACTGGGATTGGGAAATCGAGGGCAAAGCCTGATTGACATGCTCAATTGGTTGGTTCAAGAAGGCCACGCAGAAATAACTGCTATCAGCGACATCAACCCCAAGAAAGTCCAGCGCGCAAAAGAACAAATCGCAGAATTTCAATCCTATGCGCCAGTTGTATTTACTGGAAATAAAGACGAGTGGGAGAAAGCAATGTCTACCGACATAGCCGATCTCGCGCTTATATGCACCCCGTGGGAATGGCACACCAAAATGGCGCTAAAAGCCATGAAAAATGGACTGCACGCGGCTTCGGAAGTCCCCATTGCCTATACCCCAGAGGCATCCATAGAATTGGTGCAGATGGCTGAAACCACGCAACGCCATTGCATCATGTTGGAGAATTGCTGCTACAACCGAGAAGAGCTATGGATTTTAAACATGATTGAAGAAGGTGTTTTCGGCACGTTGACTCACGCGGAGTGTGCCTACCTCCATGACTTGCGGCAGCTGATGATTGACCCCACTTATTACGAAGATCGTTGGCGTTTGAAGCATCATTTGCAGCGCAATGGCAATCTGTACACAACCCACGGACTCGGTCCTGTTTGCATGTACTTTGACATTCTAAGAGGAGACACGCTGACCCACTTGACTTCCATGAGTTCAGGCGAAGCGGCCCTTTCTGAGGCACTCGCAGCCACGAACGATCCCGAGTTAAAAGCAATGGCCAGTCAAGTGACCTGTGGCGACGTGAACACTACACTGATTGGCACGGCAAAGGGCCGATCTATCATGTTGCAATTTGATGTGCACAGTGGGCGCCCTTACAATAGACTTGACAAAGTGGTAGGATCAAAAGCGACACATTATGGATATCCCTCGCGGCTGTATATTGATCACGGAGCATCGTGGGATGGACATCGTTGGCTCTCAAATGAGGCCAAAGCAGAATACCGAGATAAGTACGAACACCCGCTTTGGACTCGTCTTCAAAAATTAGCAGAAAAACATCCCCAAGGGCATGGCGGAATGGACTTCGTCATGATGTACCGACTTATTCGTTGCTTGAATCTTGGCGAATCACTCGACATGAATGTTTACGATGGCGCACTGTGGTCCTTGGTCGGAGCTTTGTCAGAAGCTTCTGTAACCGCAGGGTCTGAACGCATGGTCATTCCAGACCTTACTGCAGGAAAGTGGACTGAATCCAGTCGGCATCCTGTGGGAAGGGAAATTTAGAAAACGAGCGGAACTCAAGCTTTCACACCAAGCAGCTCAGCCATCTTACCTCCAATGTCTGCAGGGCTATCTACCACGTGTACTCCACATTCTCGAAGCACGCGCTTCTTGGCTTCCGCGCTCTCCTCTTCCCCGCTGACAATAGCGCCCGCATGGCCCATTGTGCGTCCCGCAGGAGCTGTGACACCCGCTATGAATCCAACTACAGGCTTGGTGCCATTCTCCTGAATCCAACGCGCCGCCTTAATTTCTAGGTCGCCACCTATCTCTCCAATCATAATAATTCCATCTGTATCCTCATCATCCATGAGCAATTGAACCGCTTCCAAAGTTGTTGTTCCTATGATAGGATCTCCGCCAATTCCAATTGCCGTTGATTGCCCCATCCCTGCTTTGGTCACTTGATCAACGGCTTCGTATGTCAAAGTGCCAGATTTCGACACGATACCTACTCGACCGGGATTGAAAATAAATCCAGGCATGATGCCCACCTTGGCTTCACCTGCGGTAATAATTCCTGGACAGTTGGGACCAATTAGTGTGCAGTCGCGCTGATCGACGTAGGCCTTCACTTTGGTCATATCCGCTACCGGAATGCCTTCGGTAATGGCCACAATAACCTTGATACCTGCGTCTGCAGCCTCCATGATAGCATCCGCTGCGAAAGCGGGGGGCACAAAAATGATGCTCGTGTCAGCATCTGTGGCCTCTACGGCTGAACTCACCGAGTTGAAAACCGGCTTTCCAAGGTGCTCCTGCCCTCCCTTGCCTGGAGTTACTCCTCCGACCACTTGTGTTCCATAATCAATCATCTGGCCTGCGTGGAAAGTACCCTCTCCGCCTGTAAAACCTTGAACAATGATTTTAGAATCTTTATTGACGAGTACGCTCATGTTAGTATTGTGTTGTTCGCGCCGCGAATTTAGTCGAATTTCGCGCCATGAACCGAGGAATTCTTGGAGCAATTGACGGAAAAACCATTTGTGCCCTCTCCACACCTGCTGGAATGGGAGGAATCGCTGTGATTCGAGTATCGGGTCCTGAGGCAATCTTACTAGCGAGCAGCGTTTTTTCAAAGGATCTTTCCTCAACCCTATCGCATCAGGCCGTATTTGGTCGCATGGTGCGCAAGGATGAGGTCTTGGACGAATGCCTTGCGACCGTATTTCGAGGTCCGGGAACCTTTACAGGAGAGGACACTGTTGAATTCGGAGTGCACGGCTCACCTTTTGTTCAGAGCGAAGCGGTACGCTGGCTCATTGATGCTGGATGCCGCCACGCGGGTCCTGGAGAATTCACTTCACGTGCGTTTCTCAATGGCAAACTTGACCTCACGCAAGCTGAAGCCGTAGGTGACCTCATCGCCTCGGATCATGCGGGTGCTCATCGATTGGCCATGAAGCAGCTTCGCGGCGAATTCGCTGCCGAAATCAATGCACTCCGAGAGGATCTAATCGGATTTGCAGGATTGCTAGAACTAGAATTGGATTTTGCAGAGGAAGATGTAGAATTTGCAGACCGGGCGAAATTTGATGCTTTGCTGATCGACTTGCTAGCAAGAATTAGCAAGCTTTCAGATTCCTTTCGGCACGGAAATGCCATTCGTGAGGGCGTTCCCGTAGCGATACTGGGCGCCCCTAACAGAGGGAAATCCACTTTATTGAATGCACTTCTCGGTGATGATCGGGCCATTGTCAGCGCCACACCCGGAACCACGCGTGATACCGTTGAGGACACATGCATCATGGAAGGAATCAAATTTCGTTTCATCGATACAGCCGGTATCAGAGAAACGGAGGATGCCATTGAAACAGAGGGAATTCGAAGGGCATTGGAAAAGGCGCAATCGGCTGCGGTCGTCTTGTACCTCATGGACGCGACGTGCGATGAGAACGAAAATCCCGAAAAGCAGTTGTCCTTATTGAAGGTTGACGAAGGCGCTACCGTGGCGCTAGTATGGAACAAAACAGACATTCAAGCGCCTCCAAAGTCATCCGCACCTGACACAATCACGTTTGCAATCAGCGCACAAAAGCGACAAGGAATCGATGAAATTAAATCGTGGCTCCTTGAGCGTGCACGTGGCCAGTACGATAACGACTCTATCGTAGTCACAAACTTGAGACATTACGAAGCACTAATCGCAACGCAATCTGCTCTCGAGGCTACGCGATTAGGACTCGGCAATAATATTCCGGGAGACTTGGTGGCTAGTGACGTCAGGCAAGCCCTGCATCACCTCGGCACCATCACGGGAGCCATTGACCCCGAGGATATCCTTGATCACATCTTCAGCAATTTCTGTATCGGAAAGTAAGAGATGCTCGTTTGCTTTCGCATCTTGTGTGGCCGCCAAAGGCAGCTCCACAAGTTCCAATCAATCCTTGTGCAACTGGACCTTGACCGCAGCAAAACCGCGAGGTCCTTGCTCAACCTCAAAAGAAACTTTTGAATCCTCTTTGATCTCGCCTTCCACATTGTTGATGTGAACAAAAATGCTCTCACGAGAATCCAAGTCGCGGATGAATCCAAAACCTTTTGAATCATTGAAAAATGAGACGATTCCAAGCCGTGGGGCGTCGTCTGGCAACTTTTCTTTCTTTGGGATGCCCAATTCAATGTCCTCTGCATTGATTTCTTCCTTCTCAGCAGGATCTGGTGGAGTGTCCGAAACATTGCCATATGCATCGACATACGCAATCATGCTGTCGTCATCAAGGCTCGACTTATTTTCTTGTCGCACCAACTTTTTGGCTTCCTTCTCCTTGCGTTTCTTTTCTCGCTTTAACTCACGCTCGCGTTTTCCGAATGATTGCTGTGATCTTCCCAGGATTTCTAGATGTTTAGATTGAATTGCCTCGAAGGTAAGGCAAAGGAGCTGAATAGGACAGCTCACAAAATCGTGAAAGCCTTTGCCTCACGCAAGCCCGGCGAGCGATGACTGATAAAATGCAACACCACACTCTTGTACCAAACTGAACGTAAGTCACCTATTGCAATTCAAGCACCCACGCGCCCCAAGGTGGAACTGTCAATAATTCTCCTTCTTCTATCGATTCTTCCGTAATAGCATTGCGAAATATTCTTTTCCCTTCTAAAATCTCATCAAAACGACCCAAATTCAACTGCGACGGTTCGTTCGATTTATTGAGGACAATCATCAGCGTCTGATCAGGGGCACTCCGAAAATAGACGTAGACTTTGTCTTCCGGGACAAAGTGGCGCAGCGTTCCATCTGCAATAGCAGGTGCCGATTTGCGCCAATTCAAAAGCGACCGCAACTCCTCCTGAAACATAAAGGACTCGATACTAAGCCCAGTTCCCGTAAATCCATTCACGGCATCTCCATCCCAACCACCTGGAAAATCGCTTCGAATATTCCCATGGCTGTCATCGCCGGTATTGGACATCAGAATTTCCGTTCCGTAATAAAACTGAGGTATTCCACGTGTAGTAGCAAAGAAATAAGCCGCCAAACGCGTCAAATTCACATCATCACCCAGCTGGGTATGCACCCTGCTCATATCATGATTGTCAGGAAAAACAATGTGATTGAACGCATTGGAGTAGAGAAAATCGTTTCCAAGCATCTCATACAGCTTTACCCAATCTGAATACCAATTTTCTTCCTCCGTCAAGCTTTTCATCACCGCATCGTGAAGGGGAAAATCAAGCAGGCCCGGCAAGCAGGAAGTATAGCCATCCGCATTTTGTTGGCCCGACTGCCAATACGCCAAAACGGCGGGATTCAAACTCCATTCTTCACCGCAAATATTGAACTTTGGATAGGCGTCCATCACCTCGCACGACCATTTCGCCATAAAATCCGCATCCGAGTATGGATAGGTATCCATGCGAATGCCTCCCAATCCTAAGTATTCAATCCACCAAATTGTATTCTGGATGAGGTAATCTGCGAGGAGTGGTTGCCGTTGGTTTAGGTCGGGCATCTCTTTTACAAACCACCCATCGGCAAATGCTTTGACATCGCTCGGAAGTGCGTAAGGATCACGCAATGTCGTTCGACGGTGCGTGGTTTGCATGTATTCACCGTCATTATTGATCCAGTCAAGCGTGGGCAAGTCTGTCATCCACCAATGCTCCGAACCGCAATGATTCATGATCATATCCATGATGACCTTCATGCCGCGTTCACGGGCGTATTCTACCAATTCCGTGTACTCTTCGTTTGATCCGAACCGAGCATCGACCTGGTAGTAATCAGTTGTGGCATATCCATGGTAAGACCACTGTGGCTGATTATTTTCAAGAATAGGATTGAGCCATATAGCTGTAAATCCCATCGCGTCCAGATAATCCACATGTGCTCGGATTCCGGCAATATCGCCACCGTGGCGCCCGTGATTATCCGCGCGACTCAACCCCTCTTTTAGTCCCAACACCTCATCATTGGAAGAGTCGCCGTTCGCAAAACGATCCGGAGTAATCAGGTAAATCGCATCCGCGGAGCTATAGCCCTGAATTACCCTATCCATGCGAGGATTGAGTTCAAAAACAGTGCGCCCGAAAGTCTTTCCTTGGCGCTTCGTTCCATCCCTCCATTGAATAGCCAAACTGCCTGGCGCAGCATCCTTCGCTATACGCATGTAGATAAAAACATAGTTTGGACTGTCTCCATGAACCACTCGCGCAATGGTAACCCCCGGATAATCCACCACAGGATGCAACTCTGCAATGCGGTCGCCATGAACCATGATTTGCACCGTGTCCACGGGCATGCCCACCCACCAATTCGGGGGGTCAACGTGATGGACAAATGATTGTGCCTGAACGAATGTAGTAGCGAAGACCATCAGCAGAGCGGAGGCCATGGTTATAGGTACTCTCATGGTTCTTGATTGATTGGCAAAAAAAGCAATGGAGGCAGCATTCAGAGCCAGCGAAGCAACCGATCAATCACTTTCGTTTTCCTCGGCGTGTAAGGCGGCATCAAAAGTGAAGCCGCTCCTTTCATTCGCTGTTCGTATACACCACGCAAATGAGTGAATTCTTTGAATCCGTGCTCGCCATGCCCCGATCCAATTCCGCTGTTTCCCAACCCACCAAAAGGCAAATGATTGCTCGAAACATGAACGACTGAATTGTTGATGCTCGCTCCACCAGACTGGATACGATCCAAAACTTGGCTCACAAAACGGTTTCGTTTGCTGTAAATATACAGGGCGAGGGGAACAGGCCGGCTGTTTACAGCTTCCACCACCTCATCCAGCGTATCGTATGGAATGATTGGCAAAATTGGCCCAAAAACTTCTTCTTCCATGATACGTGAATCGGCCGGCACATCGGAAAGAATAGCCGGATTCACCAGGCATTGATTGGCATCTCCACCTCCGCCATATGTCAATTTCGCGCCCTTTGAAACCGCATCGTCAACCAGATCCAACAGACGCTTTGCGTGTTGATCTTGGACAATGCGCTGATAATCCTTATTGGTCTCAATGTCTCCGGGATAGAGTTCAGTCATTGCGATTTGAAACGCCTTTGCAAACTCCAACTCCAAATGCCTTGGAACAAAAACATAATCTGGAGCCACACAAATTTGACCAGCATTGGACAGCTTGGCCCAAGCAATTTTCTTTGCGGTAGCCCGAACAGGTGCAGACTCATCTATGATTACGGGTGACTTTCCTCCGAGTTCAAGTGTCACACTGCACGGGTGCTGAGCTGCGGCCCGCATAACAATCTTTCCCACGGCCGGTGATCCAGTAAAATAGATATGATTGAATGGCAGCGATAGCAAGTGCGTGGCCTCTTCCACTCCACCTTGGACAACTGAAACTTCATTCGCAGGGAACACTGCAGCGACAATTTCCGCAACAATCTCAGACGTTTTTCCTGTCAATTCTGATGGCTTGAGCACAACCGTGCAGCCCGCGGCGAGAGCAGCCACTAGAGGGCGAAACACCAGCTGCATCGGGTAATTCCAAGGCGAAATAATCAACACGACTCCCTTTGCCTCGGGCCGAATCCAAGATGCTGAGCCAATCAACGCCAAACCACTGGTCACACGGCGTGGTTTCATCCAGCGCTTCACCCCTTTTTTTACCGCTTTAATTTCGGATTTAATGACAAAAATCTCGGTCAAATCAACTTCCTCAGCGGGCTTGCGAAAATCCTCCCACATCGCCACTTTAAGGTCATCCCTTCGATTCCAAATCTCTCCGTACAGCGCGTCGAGTCGCTTTATTCGCTCCTTCGCACTGAGCCTGCGTTGGTCTGCCGTTCGAGCACTTAGGGCTTCGAAAATGCTGTTAATTTGCTCGGCCGATGGAGCTACGGGCAATATCGAGTTGGGCAGAGTCGAGTGAAGCATGGCACCAATTTCTATTAAACTAACGTGATATAGCGTCAAATTCCACCGAAACTTTCAGAAATTGGTCCGATGAACGGGCATTGGGACAAACGGTATTCAGAAACTGAAGGGGTTTACGGAAAAAAACCCAATCCATTTTGGGCTCAAGAACTCGAGCACTGCGAAGGAAAAACGGCATTGCTTCCATGTGAAGGCGAGGGGCGAAATGCCCTTTGGGCAGCCCAGCGAGGGTGGCATGTAGACGCTTTTGATTCCAGCAGCGTGGGCATGGCAACATGCCGAAGGTGGTGCGAAGAGGCCAGCGTGGAACAGCTTGTGAAGACACATATCTCAGACGCTATGAATTTTCGAGGAAACGAATCAGGCTATGACGTGGTGGGACTGTTTTACGCCCACACCCCACATTCCATCCGTCAGCAGTTTCATCGAAGGGCCGTCACATGGTTGAAGCCTGGAGGAAAACTCATTTTGGAGGGATTCAATACAAACCAGTTGGGCCTGTCCTCCGGTGGCCCAAAAGACCGCAGCATGCTTTTCTCAATTGATCAATTGCAGAACGACTTCAAAGGATTAAAAGTGGAACAACTCGAAACGATTCAAGTCGTATTGAACGAGGGTCCTTTTCACCAAGGAAATGCTGAAATCATTCGCATGATTGGGTCGCTTTCAAAGGATTGAACTTAATTTTATCCCTCCATGCGTCAGCCCTTTTTCATTCTCATTCCCATCAGCATCCTTATGGGCTCCTTCGCATTTCCAAGGCCAAACGAGCCTTGCGAGTCTCCTGCTAATCGGTTGGAATCGGAGCTGCATTTGAATTCAAGTGGCGAAGCGATTTACGAGCAATGGTGCGCCAGTTGTCACGGGACCAATGGCCGCGATTTTCTCGAACGTATTTGGAAATTGGGAAGTCAGCAAGAAGATCTCGAACGCGTGATCGCCAGCGGCCACCCATTGCTAGGCATGCCCGCATACCGCGATGCGCTATCCGCTGAGGACATCCGCAACGTGGCGGAATATGTTCTGTCCAAGGCCAAAGAATCTCCTAGTTTCCTAGCTGCACCTCCCCTATTCGTCCAAGCCTCCGACATCCAATTGCGCGCCAACATAATAGCCGATGGACTCGACACTCCTTGGGGAATGGATTTCCTGAATGACACAGCGCTGATCTTTACAGAGCGGGAAGGAAAACTCTGGACAATTCAATCGGGCATAAAGCAAGAGGTGACGGGCCTGCCTCATGACATCCATGCAAAGGGCCAAGGCGGATTACTTGATGTCATGCACTGGACAGAATCTGAAAACCAACAGAATTGGATTTATTTGTCGTACAGCAAAAACCATCCCAATGACAAGAAGCTGTCAGCCACTGCGGTCGTGAGAAGCCGAATTACTAAATCCAAGCAAGGCTTTAAAGTTGACGAGTGGGAAACCATCATGGTGGCCACCCCATATGGCAAAACGCACCACCACTACGGAAGTCGCTTGGCCATGGGCAATGACAACATGCTTTACATCACCTGTGGTGAGCGAGGACTGCGCGATGTGCATCCACAATCATTGGAGACTTACCCCGGAAAAGTTCACCGTTTGCACCCCGATGGCAAGGTGCCCCAAGACAATCCATTTGTCGCCGTAACGGGTGCGATTCCATCCATTTGGTCGTGGGGTCACCGAAACCCACAGGGCATGTTAATTCATCCGGAGACTGGCGCAATCTGGACCCATGAACATGGTCCCAAAGGAGGGGATGAAATCAACGTATTGAAAAAAGCGGCAAACTACGGCTGGCCAGAAATAACCTTTGGCAGGAATTACAGCGGTACCGTAATCACCCGAGACACGGCCAAAGTGGGAATGGAACAACCCTTGCATTATTGGCTTCCTTCAATCGGTGCGTGCGGCATGGAAATCATTCATGGCGATAACTGGCCCGAGCCTTGGCAAAACAACTTGCTCGTCGGTTCGTTGAGTTTTGAATACCTAGAGCGCTTAGTGATTGATTCATCTGGCCGTGTGAGTGGGCGGGAAGAACTTCTGAATGACATCGGCCGTGTGCGAGACATTGCGCGCAACCAAAGAGGCGACATATATGTTGCAGTCGAAGGAGCGGGACTTATTTTGCACCTTGAGCCCATTCTTGAAAATTAATTGATGGACACAAAGAGCACGCGTTTTCTTCTAATCATGTCCGCAGTGGCGGTATTCGCAGTGGGTCAAGTACCGGCCCAATCAGTGACGCCAAACCTCACGAATGCGGAGGAAAGTGCACTGCGGAAATCTGCGGCTCCACCAGTGGACACTATTCTCTGGGAAAGCAAGGGCTTGATTAACATCCACTTCAGCCAAGTGCAGTTGAACAACTGGGCGGCTGGTGGTCAGAGCAATCTCTCTTTGTTGACCAAATTTGATCAAATTTGGAACCTCGATCGCGAGCGATTCGGCTGGGACTCTGAACTCCATCTTGCGTTTGGCCTGTTGCATCGGCCTGACGACCGGATATTTCTCAAGACAGATGACCGCGTGGAGTGGTCAAGCAAAGTGGGATACCGCACCACGAAGACCGGATTCATCACCCTCATGGCGCACTTCCGTTCTCAATTGGCTCCGGGCTATGCCATTGAAAATGGGGTCCCAAATCGAGAGATACTCAACTCAAACTGGCTTTCACCGGGATATGGAGTCGTCGCTGCAGGAATGGATTACAAACATCCCGACAAAGCCATCAACGTATTCCTCGCCCCAATTACGTTCAAATCCACTTGGGTAATGGACGATTCGCTATCTCAAATCGGTGCATTTGGTGTTACTCCCGGTGAGAATAGTCGTTACGAACTCGGTGGTTATTTGAAAATGAACACTATTTGGCGGATTACTGATGAAATCAGCTACACCATTCGCTTGGATCTTTTTTCCAACTTCATGGACAATCCCAAAAACATCGACATCTACAGCGACCACATCCTTTCCTTAAAAGTCAACTCTTGGTTGACGACGACAATAAGCGCAACGATGATCTATGACGATGATATCGCTCTGACCAAAAAACCCGAATCGGTAAACGGGGAATCGGTGGCCAATGTAGGACCCGGATTGCAATGGAAACAGGTTCTTTCCGTCGGTCTATCCCTAAGCATTTGAGGGCACCCGACTGACCATCCGACTGCATTCCTTATTTTCACCTGTTCAAACGATAAACACGACCATGAAAGCTTACGTTTTTCCCGGGCAAGGCGCCCAATTCTCCGGAATGGGCAAGGACTTGTACGATGCTTCAGCAGCGGCTCAAATGCGATTCAAGCAAGCAGACGACATCCTAGGGTTTCCCATCTCCTCCACCATGTTTTCAGGAACCGATGAGGACCTGAAGCAAACTTCAGTGACGCAACCAGCAATTTTTCTGCATTCTGTCATTTTAGCGGAATACCTCGGAACATCCTTTAAGCCAGACATGGTCGCGGGCCATAGCTTGGGTGAATTTTCTGCTTTGGTTGCTGCCGGTGCACTCAAGTTTGAAGATGGCCTTAAGTTGGTTTCGGAGCGGGCGAAGGCAATGCAAGACGCGTGCAACGCGGCTCCCTCAACAATGGCCGCTGTGTTGGGCCTAGAAGATGCAAAAGTGGAGGACATCTGTTCCAAAACTGAGGGCATCGTTGTCGCGGCAAACTATAACTGTCCCGGACAGCTCGTCATCTCAGGAGAAATCGATGCAATTAACGCTGCTTGCTCTGCTCTCACAGAGGCAGGAGCGCGCCGTGCACTCGTGCTGCCTGTTGGCGGCGCGTTCCACTCGCCTTTGATGGAATCTGCTCGAGAACGATTGTCAACGGCCATCGCTGCTGCTCCATTCCAAGCACCTCGGTGCCCTGTGGTTCAAAATGTCATTGCACAGCCTGTTAAAGATCCCGATGAAATTCGTTCCAATCTCATTGCTCAGCTCACTGCTCCTGTGAGGTGGACACAATCCATGGAGAAGATGATCGAGATGGGCGCCAAAGAAGCAATTGAAATAGGCCCAGGCAAAGTATTGCAAGGACTGTTCAAGAAGGTTGATCGCGCCTTTCCAGTTTCTGGAGCAAGCATCGATAACGGTTAGTAACGGCGAAAATCCGGGCATTAAAAAAGGCGGAGTTTATCCGCCTTTTTTGTGTATTCTATATAAGCTTTGCATCACGCCACTTCCGCAGCGTATGAGTGCAATGCTTGCAATTCCGTTTCTGACACAAGTAATGCGTGCTTGAGCTCGTTATTCTCTCCTCGTAATTCATCGCATCGCCGCTGAGCTAAGGCAAGCTCATTTTTGAGTCGCATGAATTCCTTGAGCGTCTTCACCCGCTCCTGTTGAGCCGTCTCGAGTTGCACCATAAGATCTTCCATGTGACAAAGAACGAGGAAGAGATCGTTGGTTTCAACGGGTAACAAAAGCACTTTTCCACCTTTTGACGTTCATTTCAACAATCGAAAGAAAACGCTTCCGCCAATTAAAGAAAACTCAAGATATTTCAATACGACGTGGATCGTTCAAGTGGTTTCGAAAGATCAAAAGAAATATGAACATCAAAAGCCCAAACACCCCACTAATGCCGTAAAGTTGAGGGATAACTGTTGCGTCTCCTGCAAACCGATGCCCTGAGAAAATAGCTCCGGCCCCAATCCCCACTTCTAAAGCCATCAGCATGGTGCCCAATGCCAGGGCTACTTTTCCCGGCTTTGCCAAATCAGCCGTCCATGCAAAAATGGTCGGCATATTAATGCCAATTGACATACCATAAACCACACCGGCTAAGGCCGCTGTCAATTGCGTATCCGCCAAAGCCATACCAAACATGCCCAAAGCCAGTAACGCAGAACCGATAATCATGAGCGGCACACGGCCCATTCGATCTGAGGCTTTTCCGGCAACCAATCGCATAGAAATAGACGCAATGACTATGATCGTATTGAATGAACCTTTGTACACATAGCCCAAGGAATCCACAAAATCTGGTGTAATCGTGAGAAATGCCCCAAATGCAAAGGCCACCGGTAAAAGCGCCACGGACGATGGCCATGAGGACCAGTCCAAAACAGGTCCACTAAACACATTCAGATCTTTCCAACGGACTTCGCGACTGTTTGGAAGGGATTCTGGCAACCGAAGGGTGAGCAACAAAGCAATCAAACCGAGACCGGTTGATGTCAAAAACATAGCGTCATAACCAAATTCAACGGTCAACCAGCTGCCAAGCGCCGGCCCGCCCGCCATGCCCGTATTTCCCGCAACACCGAGGTATCCAAGCGCTTCTCCACGCCTGCTTAATGGAGTGGTGTCGGTGAGAAATGCAGTGGTCCCAGTGGGCCTGAATCCTGTACTCATGCCATGCAACAAGCGCAGCAGCAAAAACAACCAAATCACAGCAGGAACGCCACTCCAATGCATCTGCAAATCTGGCTGAAACCAACCAATTGCGATGTAGCCCAATCCAGCAATCATCGTGACCCACGTTCCAAAAAGCATCACCGGCCTGCGACCCGCAGAATCCGCAATGCGCCCGCTGATAAAGCGCGAGGCAAAAGCACCAATTGTAAAAAGACCCACAATCCAACCAATTAAATCAGGACGACCGAGCGAAGTCAAAAAGCCTGGCAATTCAGGCATAATCATGCCAAAGCTTGCCATAAACAGAACGGTGCTGGCGCACAACAACCAAAATTGAGGGGAGAAGATCTGCTCTTCGGGGTTATGAGTTTTCTTCACTTGCGCGCAAAGGTACCGCCTATTACCTTCGGAGTATGCAATATCCAGCCAAGGTTCTTCTCGCTTGGGGCGAGGCAATTTCAGGAAATTCAGACATCCACCAATGGCTCATGCAAAATGGATTTCCCGAGTTGGGATTGACCTGCAATGCTCTTCATCACGTAGAATCTGCTCGCGATTGGCTCATGAAAAATGGACATCCCCATCTCATGGCCTTGGTACGAGGAGCAGAAGGAGAAGCCAAGGCCGTCCAGTGGCTGGACGCGTTTGGCTACAATTACCTGGCGCAGGTTGCCTTGGGGGCCGACAATGACGATGCAGCTGTCGAAAAACTAATCAAACTGAACCAGCGGGAGTGGGCAGGAATTGCTTTGAAAATTCGGTCAATTAAAAATAAAATCGAAGAAAACAACAATGATATGCACCGCATATCTCCCCTGTAATTATCGGCTTTTGTAAACCAAATGACTCCACTTTGAGTCATCCAACACCTCATTCGAAAGCCGCAAAACATCCTCTGCAGTTATGGCATCAATCGCCGCGAAAACAGACTCCAAGCTCTCCACACGTCCGTACAAAAGATAGCTTTTACCCAGCCCCGTCATCATGCTACTTCCTGAATCCTGAGAAAGCGCCACATGACCAATGACTTGCTGCTTGATGTCATGCAATTGGCGCACACCCAACCTTTTCTCCCGGAGTTTTTTCAATTCTTTGCGAACCAAGGCCTCGGCACGGGCATGAAGGCGAGTGTCCGTGCCAAAATACACACTGAACAATCCAACATCGCTGTATGGTGTGTACGAGCATTCAATATTGTAGGCCATTCCATGCTTTTCGCGCACATTGAGGCTCAATCGATTATTCATAGTAGGCCCGCCCAAGTGATTGGCGAGCAACGCCAATCCCAATCGATCCGGATGACCGCTGCCCTTTGTGGTGCATCCCATTACATGGTGAACCTGGTGAATGTCTTTTGCGAGTCGCACGTCAAAAGGCGCCAATGCTTCAAAAGGTCTTCGATTCAATGCGGCCGAACTGGAAGGCATCCCTCCAAAATACTTTTCACACAAACGAAGCACTTTTTTCCAAGGCGTTGCGCCAACAACACTAAATACCATCTGTTCCGGATGGTAATGCCTGTCTACAAATCCAGCAATCGTATCGCGTCCCATTGCCGACACCGAAGATTTGTTCCCCAGAATATTGCCTGAAAGCGGATGGCCGGCAAACAATCGCTCCTCAAATTCGTCGAAAATGGAATCTGCGGGGCTGTCCAAATAGGCATTTAACTCATCAAGAATTACGTCGCGCTCTTTGATTATCTCCTTTTCTGGAAATGTTGCATTGAACGTGATATCGCTGATCAGTTCAATGGTGCGTTCGAGGTGTTGCTCCGAAAATGAAGCGTAAATCCAAGTGTCCTCCTTTGACGTGTAGGCATTGAACTCTCCCCCTACACAATCGAGGCGATTCAAAATATGAAAAGCCTTGCGCTTTTGGGTTCCTTTAAAAAGTGTATGTTCAATGAAATGAGCCACACCCGCTTCACCCGAATGTTGCTTTTCATCGCGTGAACCCGCATTGACTACCAAACCACAATGGGACACAGGACGCGGCACTTGCTTGTAAATCACCCTGAATCCATTCTCGAATTCTGCCGTGTGCAATTCCTCCTTGCCCCAGTTGGGCGAGGCATGCATCTCTCTAGCCGTCATGCCATTCGCCAATTGAATGGGGGATTAGAACGGTAAATCGTCCTCGTCGTCCGCAGCAGCAGCAGGCATGGGCGGCACATCAGGCAGCGGAGCTGCAGACACCGCTTCTGGTGAGGCAGCAGCCGGGCCGGAGCCTGCTCCTGATTCCACACGCCACGCATTCAAATCCACATAGAAGTTGCCATTGTACTCGCGGCCACGAATATCAAATTTCACCACGACATCATCGCCTTCGCCCAGTTGAGCGACTTGCTCAGTCCGTTCTTTCACGGCAGTGAACTTCACATCTTGGGGGTACTGATCTTCCGTCGTGATGACAAAATCACGCTTATAAAATCCACTTGGGAAGTCTTGCTGGTCAAAGATCTTTTTGATCTTTCCTTTCATTTCGAAACTCATGGTGTAAAAATACCTTCAACCGCCCGAAGAATAGGCATCGGTTGAGAACTTGTCAGGAAGTTTCCCGATCAGCCGGGATTGAAAGTCAGAACAGCCTTGAGCGCATCAAAGACCTCCCCAGCAGCTATGCATTTTTTAGCGTGCTGATGAATCGCATTTTCGAGAGCAGCACCGTCGTCTTCGTGCTCCATGAACAACTCCGCTAATTCAAGCAGCTTGAAATCATTTACATCTGTCTCATCGGGCATTTTCAAAAGGGCGCCCATCTGTGCCAATTCATTGCCCGTCAAAGTTGTGCTGTTTCGGACTTCGATTGGCAACGCATCCACCCCAATACCTGGCGCCATCAGGGGCTTCGGCACTTCAAACAAAGCGCTACCCGATGCGCGAACGTAGGCATTTCCTCCACAACGCCCGACCAGATCGAGTTGATTCGGATCAGGCTGACCTGTAGCATTGAGAACATCGTCACGAAAGTGCATTCTTCGCACTTGGCAAATAACCAACTGACCCGCTCCGCCTTGATCCCCTAACGATTCCACCCGCAAAACATCACATTCCAACTGCACCGGACTCTCCGCGACACGAAAAGGCTGAACAACTTGAGAGGGCAACGAGGTCAATCCTGCCTTTTCAAATTCACTGACACCTTCCGGAAAGTCACCACTTGCCAAGGAGCAAGCATGAACCATTGAGTAATCGACCAAATTGATCACTACCTCAGGGACCACCTTCACATTGTCCAGTGTATGCTTGGTCGTATTTCCCCGCATTCGACGTGCCGGGCTGAATATTAAAATCGGTGGGTTGGCCGAAAAAACATTGAAATAACTAAAAGGGGCCAAATTGGGCTGGCCATTGGCATCTACTGTGCTTGCAAATGCAATTGGTCTTGGCGCAATTCCACCCAATAGTTTGCCGTGCAAATCTCGTCCTTCCAGCTCTAACGGATCAAAAGAAACGAAGCTACTCATCCTTTAACACGATGATTTTCAACCGTTTCAATAGTGTCAACTACTTTTGCTTTCAAAGCATCTTTGAATTGCTTGAGCCGTTCTGAGATTGCGGCATCTGAGGTGGCGACAATTTGAGCTGCTAGTATTCCGGCGTTTTTACCACCATCCAATGCTACAGTTGCCACGGGCACACCGGAAGGCATTTGAAGAATACTCAAAACAGAGTCCCAACCGTCAATGGAATTGCTGCTATGAATTGGAACGCCAATCACTGGCAGAATCGTCAATGAAGCCGTCATTCCCGGCAAATGTGCCGCTCCACCTGCCCCAGCCACAATCACCTTTATTCCGCGATCTGAAGCAGATTTCGCATGCGCGAACATGCGTTCGGGAGTACGATGAGCAGAGACTACTGTCATCTCATAAGCAACCTCTAATTCCGATAAAACGGCAGCTGCTTGCTCCATTACATGGAGATCGCTTGAAGAGCCCATAATGATACTGACAAGTGGATGTAAGGCGGATTCCATGACTTATTCTTTTTCTTGTCTTTGTTCAATTTCATCCCGAATCTTCGAGGCTTGCTCGTAATCTTCACGGGCAATGGCTTTCGTTAGTTCGCTCTGCAAGGTAGCCAAGCTTTTATCGCGCTTCCTTGGCTTCGACTCTTTCGGCTTCGGCTCTTCCATTTCAGCTTCGGATTGCTCCAGTTCGCTTTCACCGATTCCCGCCATTTTCAAAACTGTCTCCTCACAGTAAATCGGGCATCCAAATCGGTACGCCAAGGCTACGGCATCACTCGGACGGCAATCAATCTCCTCTTCCTTCTTGCCCCCTTGGCAAATTAACTTTGCGAAAAACACGCCTTCAACCATGTTGTAAATAATCACCTCGGTGACCCGAACTCCGAAAGACTCCATGGTCGTTTTGAATAAATCGTGCGTGAGCGGACGCGAGGCCTTCATCTTCTCAATTTCAATGGCAATCGCTTGTGCTTCTGAGCCGCCTATTACGATTGGCAATTTCCGACCTCCAGTGATTTCTCCCAACACCATTGCATAAGCACCCGATGAAGAGCCACTTAACGTGATGTCAGAGATTTCCATTTCTACTTTCGTCATGCTTTCGAATGATTCAATGCGAAGGTAAGCTGACCAAACCAATCAGCCCATTAATTCCTTTGCAGCTGCCGTGAGTTTAGGGAGCACTTCAAAAGCATCTCCAACGATTCCGTAGTCTGCAGCTTTAAAAAAGGGCGCTTCAGGATCGGTGTTAATTACGACAATAGTCTTTGATTGATTCACACCGGCCAAGTGCTGGATTGCTCCTGAAATGCCTGCGGCCACGTACAAATTTGGACGAATAGTGATTCCTGTTTGTCCAACATGCTCGTGGTGAGGACGCCAGCCAATATCAGAAACCGGTCGAGAGCATGCTGTAGTCGCTCCCAATGCCTTTGCCAAATCTTCTACAATCCCCCAGTTTTCCGGACCTTTCAAACCTCGGCCAGCGCTGACCACCAACTCTGCTTCAGGCAATGGAACTTGGCCATCGGCACTTGCCGTATCAAAGCCTGTAACGCTTTCCCTTGCCGTGCCTATTTCTGAGGCGAAAGCTTGAACTTCCGCTTCGTTTGAGTCATTTTTAATTCCGAATGCGTTCGGTGTAACCGTGTACACCGAAACGGCCGTACTCACGGAAACATCTGCCATCGCTTTCCCAGAAAATACATTTTTGCGAACCGAGCCATGGGTCGGAAGTTCTGTCACTCCCGCAACCAAGCCTGCCTGCAAACGAACGGCAACGCGGGGCGCTATCGCTCGTCCAAAGTGGTCGTGAGAAGCAACGATTGCGATTGCGCTGTGCTCCTGAGCGGCAGCTGCTGCCAGTTTTGCCCACTGACTGCTGTCAGTAATGGCCTCAGAGAACTGAAGTACGTGACTGACTCCTGTGGCACCTAAGCCACCGTCACCGTTGATGTCGCCCGCCACAAGGGCAATGGCAGAGATTCCTTGTGCTTCAGCGTGGCTAGCTGCATAACTAGCTGCCTCAAGACCGCCCTTCGTGGGCATCCCATTTTTGATAGAAACAATTGCTAATACTGACATGGCTTAAATGGCTTTGGCCTCTTCACGGAGCAGGCGAATAAGTTCTTCTGGTCGATCGGCATCGATCATTTTACACGCTCCTTTCTCGGGAGGCAACGTGAATTTATCCACGTCAGTGGACGTTTCACTGGATGCCTCGACTACATTCAATGGTTTCGATCGGGCAGACATGATGCCACGCATATTCGGAATCCGTTGCTCTGCCATGCCTTTTGCAGCACTAGCGACCAAAGGCAAAGAAACCTCTACGTTTTCTTCTCCACCTGCGGACTCTCGTGTCAATTTGGCCAAACCATCATCGATCTCCAAGGTTGTCGCCAAGGCGACAAACGGCAAATCCATCATTTCGGCAATCATGGCCGGAACCACTGAGCCGTTGTGATCAATGGTTTCTTTTCCGCAAAGAATCAAATCATACGATTGCCCTTGCGCCTCGTTCGCAATCAATTGAGCAACTTGCATAGGATCTGTAGGTTCCACATTGATCCGTATCGCGTCATCAGCGCCAATGGCTAATGCCTTCCGAATAATGGGGTCACAAACTGCTTCTCCCACTGTAAGTGTTGTGACACTGCCGCCGTGTTTTTCCTTCAATTCGATGGCACGAACGAGGGCATACCACTCGTCGTACGGGTTTACGATGTACTGCACGCCACTTGCGTCAAACGCCTTATCGCCATCAGTGAAAGCGATGCGGCTCGTCGTGTCGGGTGCTTGGCTAATACAAACAAGTATTTTCATGGGACAAATGTAGGAATTGCACGACCAAATGAACACTCTTCGTACCGCTTAAACTTCGATCTAAGGGCAAACCAAAACCACTCTTACTCATTCAACATTCAATGCAAAGAATCGAGTAAAAAAAAATCGGTTGAATATTCAATTTTGTTGCTTTATTTGTTGGTTTATCTTTGCCGACCAATTCGAAAGGACAACATCATGCGTGAAGTGCAGTATAGAGAAGCCGTTTGTGAAGCCATGAGCGAAGAGATGCGCCGGGATTCAAGCGTTTTTTTACTCGGTGAAGAAGTCGCTGATTATAACGGAGCGTACAAAGCCTCCAAAGGCATGCTTGAAGAGTTTGGTGAAGAACGCGTCATTGACACCCCTATTGCTGAGCTCGGTTTTGCAGGAATTGCGGTGGGTGCAGCTATGAATGGTCTGCGTCCCATTGTGGAATTCATGACCTGGAATTTTGCAATATTGGCCGCTGACCAAATCATCAATCACGCCGCAAAAATGCTCCAGATGAGCGGTGGACAATACAACGTACCCATCGTGTTTCGCGGACCCAACGGAACTGCTGGGCAATTGGGAGCCACCCATAGCCAGTCTTTCGAATCCATGTACGCATCGATTCCAGGCCTAAAAGTGGTCACACCTTTCACCCCCTACGAGGCAAAAGGTCTCTTGAAATCAGCAATCCGCGACAATGATCCTGTGTTGATCATGGAAAGCGAGAAGATGTACGGCGACAAAGGCATGATTCCTGATGGCGAGTTTTTGGTGCCAATAGGCAAAGCAAATATTCGGCGCAAAGGGGATGCAGTTACCATCGTGTCATTTGGCAAGATTTTAAAGACGGTGCATGAAGCGGCTGACCAACTCGAAAAAGAGGGAATAGGAGTCGAAATCATTGACTTGGTGACTATTCGCCCGTTGGACTTGGATACCATTATCCAGAGCATCAAGAAAACCAACCGATTGGTGATTGTGGAAGAAAGCTTTCCTGTCGCAAGTATCAGCAGCGAAGTGGCGTATCGCGTTCAGCGAAATGCGTTTGACTACCTTGATGCGCCCATTGTACGTCTTTGCCAGACAGATACACCATTTGCCTTCTCGCCTCCCTTGATTGAGGAAGCCCTTCCGCAAGTGAAAGACATTATGGAGGCCGTAAAGAACGTAGCTTACGTGGCTTAGAAAGGCCTCCTGAGGAATTAAATTTGAATCAACCGCATCTGAGAAAAGATGCACTACATACACAAAATGGATACAATACTGCTTTATTCAGTACCTGCAATCGCCATCCTGGGATTGCTCATCATGGCCGTTCAAGGAGCATGGGTGCGCAAACAAGACGCCGGTGATTCGAAAATGGCCGAGATTGCTCAGCACATCCACGAAGGGGCGCTAGCATTTTTGAATGCAGAATACCGCATTCTTGCTATTTTCGTAGTAGTAGCAGGCGCATTGCTTGGTTTTGTTTCTACCATTGTGGAGACCACCGAGATTTACATCGTCGCTGCATTCGTCATCGGAGCCGTCTTTTCAGCGCTTGCTGGCAACATCGGCATGCGAATCGCTACCCAAGCAAACGTTAGAACCACCCAAGCTGCTCGCACTGGAATTGCCCACGCACTGAAGGTGAGCTTCACAGGCGGAACCGTTATGGGTCTGGGTGTCGCTGGACTTGCTGTATTTGGATTAAGTATGTTGTTTATCATCCTTTTTCAAATAAAAAGCGGAGGCGCATGGGACGGCGTTGAATCCATGACCATCGTCTTGGAATCCCTCGCTGGTTTCTCTTTGGGCGCTGAGTCTATTGCACTCTTCGCTCGAGTCGGAGGTGGTATATATACGAAAGCTGCAGATGTCGGAGCCGATCTTGTTGGCAAGGTAGAAGCTGGCATTCCTGAGGATGACCCGCGAAACCCTGCGACCATTGCAGACAACGTTGGCGACAACGTTGGTGACGTAGCCGGTATGGGTGCGGATCTATTTGGTTCTTATGTAGCGACGGTGCTTGCGGCAATGGTATTGGGCAACTATGTCATCAACGACATGGGCGGCAATATAACGGATGACTTTGGGGGCATTTCAACCATCCTTCTTCCATTGATCATCTCAGCATTGGGTATCATATTCTCCGTTCTTGGAACATTTTTCATCCGTGTCAATGACGACGCAAAAGAACCCGAAGTGCAGCGCGCTTTGAACATAGGAAACTGGAGCAGTATCCTCATGACGGCTGTGGCGTGTTATTTCTTGATTGACTGGATGTTGCCCAACGAATTGAGTATGGACTTTTTTGGAGAAGGTCTACGTACGTTTGATTCAATCAATGTTTTCTACGCTGTTCTTATCGGACTCGTTGTTGGTGCTGCTATCTCCTACATGACTGAATATTATACCGGTTTGGGCAAGAAGCCCATCCTCGATATCGTGCAAAAATCAGCCACTGGTGCTGCGACCAATATCATCGCTGGTCTCGCCACTGGCATGATCTCTACGTTTGGTCCTATTCTGCTATTCGCTGCTGCCATATTTGGCGCATACGAATTCGCAGGTTTCTATGGTGTTGCCATGGCAGCGTGCGCAATGATGGCGACCACAGCAATGCAATTGGCCATTGATGCATTCGGCCCAATCGCTGACAATGCAGGCGGTATTGCAGAAATGAGTGAGTTGCCTGATGAAGTCCGTGAGCGAACGGACATTCTGGACTCTGTCGGCAATACGACAGCAGCCATCGGAAAAGGTTTTGCAATTGCATCTGCGGCATTGACTGCATTGGCTTTGTTTGCTGCATTTGTTGAATTCACGGGAATCCCTGGAATCAACATTTTTAAAGCTAACGTCCTTGCAGCCCTCTTCATTGGAGCCATGATTCCTGTTGTTTTCTCTGCTCTGGCCATGAATTCTGTGGGCAAGGCGGCCATGGAAATGGTAAAGGAAGTGCGACGACAGTTCAAAGAAATTCCCGGAATCTTAGAAGGAACGGGCAAACCTGAGTACAGCAAGTGTGTCGATATCTCTACACAGGCAGCGCTGCGCGAAATGATGCTTCCTGGAGCCATGACCATCATCTTCCCATTGGTCATTGGTTTGTTGCCATTGGCGTTCGGTATTGACGGTCAGTACGCGGCTGAAACCCTCGGTGGTTACATGGCCGGTGTGACCGTTAGCGGTGTCTTGTGGGCAATCTTCCAAAACAACGCAGGCGGAGCTTGGGACAATGCAAAGAAGTCCTTTGAAGCAGGTGTAGAAATCGATGGTGAAATGACCTACAAAGGTTCGGATGCTCACAAAGCCGCTGTTACAGGTGACACCGTCGGTGATCCTTTCAAAGATACCAGCGGACCTTCTATGAATATCTTGATCAAATTAACCTGTTTGGTCGGCCTTGTGATTGCTCCAATTTTGAGCGACCACAGCGCAAATAGTAGCCATGGCCAAAACGAAGAAACGCAAATTGAGCAATCGATTGAGGCTTCCTCAGAAAGCCAAGAGGCGCGTATTGAAGAGTAGATACTACTCTGCGTTTTAAATGAAAAAAGGGAACCGTAATCGGTTCCCTTTTTTAATGTCTTCATTTTACTCCTACTCGATCCTGTTCAAATCTTATTGAACGGAATCAAGGCAAAACATCATGGTCGAAGCTTTGAACAAGTTAGACAAACAAGCCGTGAAGTTCAGCATCGACACTTTCAATGACATTGCCGAGATCATTCTTATTCTCGTGAAAAGCATTGTTGTCGACATCTATAATCAGCAGCTTCCCTGCAGAATACGTACTGATCCAGGCCTCATATCTTTCGTTCAGTCGGTTTAAGTAGTCCAACCGAATCGCTTCCTCGTAATCCCGGCCACGTTTCTGGATGTTCTCCACGAGCTTTGGAACAGAAGCACGCAAGTAAATCGTCAAGTCTGGTGGCGAAATGAATTTCTCCATCAGCTCAAAGAGCTCCTGATAATTCTTAAAGTCACGGCTGCTCATCAAGCCCATTGAATGCAAGTTGGGCGCAAAAATATGAGCATCTTCATATATCGTACGATCCTGAATGACCTTCTTTCCACTTATTTGCAACTCTGACAGCTGAGCAAACCTTGAACGCAAAAAGAACACTTGCAGGTTGAATGACCAACGCTGCATGTCTTTATAGAAATCGTTTAAATAAGGGTTGTCATCAACTTGCTCAAAGTGGGGCTCGTAGCGGTAGTGCTTTGCGAGGAGCGTAGTGAGTGTCGTCTTTCCTGACCCGATGTTTCCGGCTATGGCAATGTGCATGATCTTGGCTTCGTTCGAAGTGCAAATTAGGACTTAGAAAGCCAGAATGAAACATTGGTTTTCAACAGAAACCCAACAGGGAATTAACGTTCAATTGTGCAAGTAAAACAGCACTCGTTTCAATTCGGTTGTTCTTCTCTGGACAGAGACTTCTCAGTCGAGGCGAATGCAAAGGCCTTAATTTCATCAATGTTCTGGCGGGAATTGGACAGCCGTGGAACTTTGTGCTGTCCTCCCGACTTCCCCTTGGAAAATAGCCATTGATCAAAGGTCCCCTTTCTCACAGCAAGTCCCTCCGGAAATTGCAATGCGAGTCCTCCGCTTCGCTTGGCTTCGTAATCGGAGTTTTGACGCGTCAGTGACGCATCCAAGCATTCCAAAAACAGCGAAAAACCTCCCTGCGGTTCAACAGCAAATTCGATCAACCATTCATGCCCTCCGGTGCGATCCAAACGCATAAAGACAGGTGCCGCTGTGTAATCTCGCACTCGGGCGCCAGTCAGCGCAGAAGCTTCTGCAATGGCTTGATCAGATTGTGCCACCATGATTTCCTCACCAAATGCATTCAGGTAGGACGTAGTTCGGCCTACAACTAGCATTCGGAAAGGATGCGTTTCTGTAATTCGAACGACGTCACCCAAAGCATATCGCCACAAACCAGCATTTGTCGAAATGACCAACACATATTCTGTTCCTGCCTCCAGCTCCCGCAACTCCAACACTATTGGATTTTCACTGCCCCACTCAGTTATGGGAACAAATTCGAAAAAGATTCCATAGTCCAGCATCAACAGCATATCGTCGGCATTCAGACGGTCTTGCAAGCCAAAGAAGCCTTCGGAAGCATTGTACGTCTCCACGTAATCGAATGAATATCGTGTCTTGCCAATCAATGACCGAAACTCAGCTTGGTACGGGGCAAAGCCCACACCACCGTGCATAAACAATTGCAAATTAGGCCAAACTTCCCCAAGCGTATTCGCTCCAGAAATTTCAAGAACGCGCTTTGCAACCACCAACATCCAACTGGGTATTCCCGCCAAAATCCGAACGTCCTCCTGCATCGTTGCAAGGGCCATAGCGTCAACTTTTTCCTCCCAATTTTCCATCAAAGCGATGCTTCGATTTGGAGTGCGCCTTGCTTCCACCCAAAACGGAAGATTACGAACAATAATCGCACTCAAGTCACCGGAATATGATCCCTTTTTCATCGGATGCAAGGAAGATGATCCACCCAAAATCAGGTGTTTACCGCCGTATAATTTTGCGTTTGGACGCTGGTGACAAAAAAGTGAGAGAAGATCTTTCCCGCCCTTATAATGGCAGGACTGCAGCGAGTCATTGGTGACTGGCAAAAACTTGCTCCGGTCGGAGCTTGTGCCCGAACTTTTCGCAAACCACTGCGTCTCTCCTGGCCAAAGAACATTGGGCTCTCCGGCCTTGGCACGCTCAATCCAAGGTTTGAAGTCATCGTAAGACCGGATTGGAATATGCTTCTTGAAATCCCTCCAATTTCGAATGGATTTAAATCCCGATTCTTGGCCAAAAATCGTTTGCTGACCTGCCTTCAAGAGGCCTGAAAAAACAGAGCGTTGAACATCAACAGGTTGCTTGCGCACCATTTCAATGGCGTACATACGCCTGCGGATGTACCAACTAAATGCGGAGTTAAGAGCCATAACGAGGTTTCAAGTCGAAGTTAGTTCAAGGAGCTGAACTTTAGAATTGACCCCGCCAGAATCCAACTTTGACTAGGGCTGTTGTCGCTATTACAAATTACGAAAAAACACGTTCAATGGCTCCTAGCGCCAGATCTACTTCGTCTTCAGAATTGTACCGACTAAAAGAAAATCGCAAACTCGCACGCTCAGGATCATGAAATTTCAGAGAACGTAAAACATGCGATCCCAGGGTGGCTCCGCTGGAACAGGCACTTCCTCCTGAACAGGCCACTCCTTCCAAGTCGAGTAAAAAAAGAGCCATTCCTGATTTTGGATGCGGTGGAAAAGAGACATTCAGTACAGTATAAAGACGGTCATCATTATCAGAATGGCCATTGAATCGCACATCTAAAAACAAGTCCTTCAGGCCCCTTACCATCCGTTTTTTGAGGCTTCTTATATGATTTTCATGGCTATCCAACTCGTGATGGGCAATTTCAAAAGCGCTCGCCAGTCCTACAATATTGTGCGTCGATTCTGTGCCTCCTCGCACCGATCGTTCTTGGCTACCTCCTTCAATTTGCCCTCCCAATTGAATCCCTTTTCTGATGTAAAGGAATCCGATTCCTTTTGGTCCGTGAAATTTATGAGCAGAGCAGGCAATGAAATCTACAGGAAGCTCTTCCAAATCAAACCTATAATGGCACATGGTTTGAACAGTATCCGAATGAAACAAAGCTCCTGCTGCGCGACAAAGAGAGCCAATACGATGAAGGTCCTGCAATACCGCCACTTCATTGTTGGCATGCATGAGGCTCACAATCGTCTTGGGCCCTTTTGACAGCAACATCTCGAGGTGATTGACATCCACCATTCCATCTTCCAGATGGCGCACCAAGTCCAATTGAATCCCATGTGATCGCTGAAGAGATTGAGCTGTTTTGATAACTGCGCTGTGCTCTGCTTCCGAGGTAATGATGCGCTCACAACCCAAATCCCGTACGGCTCCACGGAGAGCCAAATTATCAGCTTCTGTACCTCCCGATGTGAAATAAATACAACTTTGATGGCAATTTAGGAGCTTCGCTATGGACCTTCGGCTTTGCTCAATAATCACACGGGTTTTTCTGCCTACGGAATGGCTTGAAGACGGATTGCCATAAGACTCACGCAGCACCGGAATCATGGCATCTGTAACTTCGGGTGCGACGGCGGTAGTCGCTGCATTATCAAAATACACGTTCATTTCGAGGATCAAAGGGACAAAAATGCATCAAATCAGATGAATGGACAACGCCTTGTCGAAGAATATTGCGCTCCTCCAAAGAAATCAAGCCTCCAACAATGCCAATAAGTCTCTCTTGAACCGTCCTCCGAGAGCAGAGGCTGCTTCCATGGTTTCCGCTTCCGCATACACCCTGATGATTGGCTCTGTATTCGACTTTCGCAAATGAACCCAACCTTCAGGCAAATCAAATTTAACACCATCAATGGTGTTGACTTCGGCTTCTGGATTTGCCTTCACGAGCTTGATTAGAGCTGCATCCACGTCGGCATTAGGAAGTGCCAACTTGTCTTTGGACATGAACCAATCGGGATAGGTCTTTCGAAGTTGCGATACGGTGAGGCCTGAAGCAACCAAATGCGTGAGAAACAGAGCCGCTCCCACGACAGCATCACGTCCACAGTGGGACTTAGGATAAATAACACCGCCATTTCCTTCCCCTCCAATGACCGCCTGTTGGGCACGAATCGCCTCTACAACGTTGACCTCACCCACCGCACTTGCAGTATGCTTGCCACCATGCTTCTCGGTGACAATCCGCAAGGCGCGTGTGGAACTCATGTTGCTTACCGTGTTGCCCGGAGTTTTAGATAAAATAAAATCCGCCACAGCCACCAATGTATACTCCTCACCAAACCAACTCCCGTCCTCGCATACAAACGCTAATCGATCAACGTCTGGGTCGACACTAATGCCCAAATCACATTGTTGATCCACCACAACCTGACTCAATTCCGACAAATGCGCTGGCAAAGGCTCGGGGTTGTGAGCAAAATGCCCCGTGGGTTCGCAATTGACCTCTACCACCTCACAGCCCAGAGCTTCGAGCAGCATCGGCATAATGATTCCACCTGTGGAATTGACCGCATCCACGGCTACTTTGAGCTTTTTCGATCGAATGGATGTTGCATCAACCAAATCCAATTCGAGCGCGTGATCCACATGCCATTCCATCCATCCACCCAAGTGTTCCGTTCGACCAATCGCCTCGATGGAAGCGAAAATCGGAGATTCTTGCGCAAGCGCCAGCACCTTTTCTCCCTCCGAGGCATTTAAAAACTCTCCTTTCGGCCCAAGCAACTTTAGGGCATTCCATTGTTTGGGATTGTGGCTCGCCGTAAGAATAATGCCTCCTTGGGCATCCTCTTCTGGAACCGCCAATTCGACGGTTGGTGTAGTACTGAGTCCCAGGTCCAAAACATTCACTCCCATGGCGTTCAAGGCACCGACCAAACAATCCCGAACCATTTCACCACTAAGCCGTGCATCCCGTCCTACGACGACCGTTGGCTGACTCACCCCTGAGGATTGACGAAGCCAAGACGCATAGCCCGTTGCAAATCGCAAAATGTCATGAGGCGTGAGCCCCTCTCCCGCTGCTCCTCCTATGGTCCCTCGAATTCCAGAAATCGATGTTATTAGCATTCGCCAAATCTACCTTGCTTCCATGGTTTTCGTGGACTAATCTGCGCATGATGTGAAAAAAGGACTGCGATAAACAACGCTCCTCTCATCTCCTCGGCTTAATTTTGAGGGTATGAATGGAGAAGGTCAAGCATTCCGAGATGAGCCCGCGCTCAAAGACTTGGTTCGCAAGTTCGAAGTCATGGTCCAATCAGGCGACCAATCTTTCTTCGATATGGACGAACTGGAAGGTCTGATTGAGCACTACTTAGGCGTCAAAGAAACCCGAAAGGCTGAAATGGCGCTGAAACACGCGCGTCAGCTGTATCCTGGACATTTGGGATTGAAATTGCGTCAAGCGCAGATCTGGGCCAATAGCGGCAAGCCCGTCAAGGCAGTGCCCTTGTTAAAGGACTTACTAAATATAGAACCATACAACGAGGAAATCTTGATGACCTTGGGGTCGATTTACAGTCAAATCACGGAACACAAACAAGCAATCGATTGCTTCAAGCGCGCACTAATCTTTGCCGATAGCGATGCTAGGCGTGAAATCCGAATCGATATCGCTCTTGAATATGAAAACCTCGGAGCTTGGAAAGAAGCCATTCGCAATCTCGAAGAAGCTCTCGACGAAGATCCGGGAAATGAAACAGCCGTTTACGAATTAGCATTCTGCTTTGAGCGCACTGGAGAATTTAAACGTGCTGCGGCATTTTATGAAAAGTTCTTGGACGAGCAACCGTATTCTTTCGCTGCATGGTACAGCATGGGAAACGCACTTCAGCAATGCAGCAAGTTTCCCCAAGCCATCGAAGCATATGACTTTGCCATTGCCATTGAAAGTGCTTTTGGTCCTGCTTATCACCAAAAAGCAGAAGCATTGGTGGCCATGGAGCGCTACAACGATGCACTGCACACCTATGAGGAAACGCTAACTTTTGAAAACATCTCCCCTCGCACGCAATGTTATATGGGCGAATGTTTGGAACGACTGGGCAACTTAGACCAGGCCTCTGAATACTACCTCGCGAGCCTTAAGCTCGACCCTGCATTCGCAGATGCATTTATAGGCCTAGGCGTTTTGGCCGATATTCAAGGTCGGCTCGGTGAGGCGTGCACCCATTTTGAACAGGCCATTTCCATAGAGCCTGAGCACGCGGATTATCACTTGCTTTTAGCCACAACACTCAAAAAGAAGGGAGAGCATGAGCGGGCTGAAAAAATCTATACCCAAGGACTGATACTCGATATTCGAAACGCCGAAATATGGCTGGAGCGAATCGACAACCTTCAAGTAGCGGATCGCCATGAAAACGCACTTGAAGTCATCGATGATTCTCAGACGGCGTTAGGAGATGACGGATGCATCGGATATCGGAAATTTATTAGTCTGTACGCCCTTGGCCAACAGGTTCAAGCCTTTGAATGCCTCGAGCATCTGCTCATTCATCATTATGATGAAGCACAAAATTTAATAGACTTATTTCCTGCGCTTGCCAATGATGCGCGCTTCGTAAAACGCCTCGAGCGTTTTAAACCATAATTCAATGTTTGATATTTCACATTTACCGGAACGCGACGCCCGCCCGCGACAAAATGGCCTGACCATGGTCATGGACAAAGGACTCAGCCTTCGGCAAGCAGAAGATTTAATCGAAACGGGGAGCGACCTCATAGATTTTTTAAAATTGGGTTTCGGCACTGCCATTGTTACTCCGAAAGTGGCTGAGAAAGCGAAGCTTTACAAAGACGCTGGCTTTGATGTGTACTGCGGAGGAACCTTGTTTGAGGCTTTTTTCGTGCGCAATGAGCTGGACAATTATCTGCGCTTCATTGACAAAATGGGAATTGAATGCCTGGAAGTGAGCGATGGCTCCATGGTCATTCCCCACGATGAAAAATGCGAAGTAATTGCCCGTCTCAGTAAAAATTACAAAGTACTCTCCGAGGTAGGTTCGAAAGAGGAAGGTATTTTGATCAGCCCATCGAAGTGGATTCACATGATGAGCAATGAGCTTGAAGCAGGAAGTTTTAAGGTAATTGCCGAGGCGCGAGAAAGTGGTAACGTCGGCATCTACCGCCCCAACGGCAGTGCACATGTCCAACTGATTAAACGCATTTTGGCCAAGGTGGCACTGGAGGACATCCTCTGGGAAGCACCCAAAAAGCCCCAACAAGTTTGGTTTATCCGCCAGTTTGGCGCCAATGTCAACCTAGGAAATATTGGTCCCAATGACTTAATTCCATTGGAATGTTTGCGCATGGGCCTGCGTGGAGACACCTTTTTTGAGCACTTGCCCGAAGCCTTGGCGGACGGCAAGCGATTGGAACCAGAAGAAGTTTCCGAAGACGACTGATTGCGATTCAAACCGATATCGGCCAAGCAATTATTCATTCCTACTTTGATGCACTTTGTGAAATGAGCACAGCGGTACAAACCATCACTCCGCTTCTTCTGAAGCGGTGGCTAGACAGCAACACTGCTGTCAGAATCCTCGACATTCGAGAGATCCATGAAGTGAGCATCAGTAAGCTGACCGATTTTAATATTCCCATGGCCTTCTGTTTGTCACGGCATGCAGAAATACCGAGAGATTTGCCTGTGGTCATCTACTGCCGATCTGGCGCGCGATCTGCAGCTGCAGTGAGCGCATTGCAAACGAAATATGGTTTTGAAAACCTATCCAGTTTGAGAGGAGGTATCACCGCTTGGTCAAAGGAAATTGAACCGGAAATGGAAATTGCATGAAACCCACGTCAATTAATCCAAATCGGAAATCGTTTCGAGACTTTTTAGGCCTCTATTTTAGAGGCATTGCTATGGGCACTGCTGATCTAGTGCCAGGGGTATCCGGAGGGACCATTGCGCTCATCACCGGAATCTATGATGAATTACTCGGATCCATTTCTGCTGTAACTCCTCGATTAATTTTAGGGTTTCTCAAGGGTGAATGGCGGGCGTCATGGGCTTCCTTGAATGGCAATTTCCTGGTGGTACTAGCAGCAGGAATTGGAACGAGCATCTTTGGACTTTCTAGCCTGCTGCATTACTTGTTAAAGCATCATCATACTCTACTGTATTCTTTCTTTTTTGGTCTGGTCGTGGCCTCTATACCCGTCGTAGCAAAGGAAATAAAAGCAAAAAACGCGAGCGTTTTCATTGCTTTTGTGATCGGCACGGCTACGGCATTTGGAATCAGTTCTTTGCCCATAGTGCAGACGGAACCGACGCTACTTTATCTCTTTGGAGCTGGAGCGCTGGCTGCGTGCGCCATGATTCTTCCCGGAATATCAGGTAGTTTCATCTTGCTGTTGCTCGGTGCGTATGCTGCGGTGATTGGTGCGGTGAAATCATTTGATTTGATGCGCATTGCCATCATTGGCGGCGGAGTCATTTCGGGCCTGCTGATTTTCAGCAAATTCCTCAAATGGACACTCGAACGGCATTACAACGTCATCCTGGCCTTGCTCACTGGATTTCTCTTGGGGTCGCTTCGCGCCATTTGGCCTTGGAAAGAAAAAATAGAACTGCTCCACACTCACAGTGATGGCAGAGAAACATGGTCTGAAGCGCTGGCATGGCCGGCTCATACAGCCATAGAATCATGGGGATGGGCAGCGACTTGTGCGCTTCTCGGAATGGCATTGGTCATTGTCATGAATAGGTTTTCGACCTCATCCAACCATGGTTGATACTCATCGCTATGGCCTGCTTGGAAAATCGCTAAATCACTCGCACTCCCCTGCCCTTTTTGCGCAAAGATTCAAGCGGGAAGGCTTGGATTCTGCAAGCTATTCACTGTTCGAATTGGATGATATTAGTCAATTCCACACATGGCTTTATGAAATCGAAAATCGACTTGGCACACTCAATGGACTCAACGTAACTGTGCCCTACAAGGAATCGATTGTCCCTCTTCTCAAAGGACTCAGCCGCGAAGCATTAGCCATCGGAGCTGTAAACGCCATCAAACCAATGCGAGGACAAGGTTGGATTGGACATAACACCGATGCCCAAGGTTTCCTAAACAGCATTCGACCCTTCCTCCGGTCGGATCATGAACGCGCGCTCATCATTGGGAATGGAGGCGCTGCAAGAGCCGTACGCCATGGCCTCAAGGAATTGGGCATCCAAGTCATTCACGTCACACGAAAAGACGTTGCATGGCCTTCTGTGCGTTATGCTGACTTGAGTCCCGAAGCCGTGCATCACTACAAACTAATCGTTCATTGCACGCCCGTCGGCACTTACCCCAACGTGCATGAGTCTGTTCCATTCCCTTGGACAGGAGTGACCCCACAACACCTTGTGGTGGACCTCATCTACAATCCTGTGGAAACACAATTTCTTCAAGAAGCCCGATTGAGAGGAGCAGAGACAATGAACGGCAGGGACATGTTGCATGCACAGGCCGAAGCTGCATGGCGCTGGTGGAATGCATGAACGAGTATCCGCGGCGTATCTTTGCCTTGTGAGTGAGAATAACCTTCCCCCAACGGAACAGCGAGGAGTCCATAGGCACCTCGAAAGCATGAGCATTGAAGAACATTTGGCCGCCATGCACGAGCAGACTCAATCTGCATTCGATGCTGTAAACTCCTGCCTACCCGCGGTCCAGAAATTCGTTGAAGCCTTGATTCCCCGAATGCAAGAAGGAGGCCGGTTGTTTTACATTGGTGCCGGCACCAGTGGTCGACTAGGAGTGCTAGACGCTAGCGAATGCCCACCGACATTTGGTGTAGAACCGGATGTCATCCAAGGTTGGATCGCAGGAGGTGACGGTGCTCTGCGTGTTGCCGTGGAAGGCGCTGAAGACAACATTGAAGGTGCTTGGAGCGATCTAAAAGGTGTAAAACCCACATCAATGGATACGCTGATTGGAATCGCTGCCTCTGGCCGAACGCCCTATGTTTTGGGTGGGATCCGAGAAGCGAACCAAGCCGGTCTGATGACAGCGTGCATTACATGCAACCCCTCCACTGCTCTGGAAGCTTTGAGCGCACACGCCATGGTAGCTGTAACTGGGCCCGAATTCGTCACGGGAAGCACACGCCTCAATGCGGGTACAGCCACGAAATTGGTACTGAATCTCATCAGTACCACGGCCATGGTACAGTTGGGCCATGTTAAAGGATCTTCGATGATTGACATGAAATTATCGAATGCGAAGCTGATTGAACGCGGCATCCGAATGATTCAAAAAGCGACAGGCGTGGATGAGAACCGCGCAGAAAAGTTACTGAAGATCCACGGCAGCGTGCGGAAGTCCATTGATCAAATCCAAGGAGATGCACACGCTTGAGCCCTACTTTGCTTGGCGCAACCACTATATTGCCAGCGACGATCAACGCAGTCCGTTTCATGGCAGGCAATACAGCGAGTTCGAGTATTCCACGAAGATTTACAACTACTTCATTCACCCTCAGTGGGATTCTTTTGAATCGCAGACGTTGTTTTGCAAAATTCTATTCGTGGACTATGAAGAACGGTTTGCAATCATAGAGTTCATCGGCGAATGGAATGACTGCCTTTTCAATGATGTCATGCTCTTGAAGCGCGAAGTCATCGATGTCCTCATGGCAGAAGGCATCAACCGATTCATTCTAATCGGCGAAAACATCCTCAATTTTCACTTTGGCGATGATTGCTACTATGAGGAGTGGTTTGATGAGGCCATGGAGGAGGACGGTTGGATTGCATTGCTAAACTTCCGCGAACATGTACTTGATGACATGAAGAGCATCGATTTGGACAGTTATTTTGTGTTAGGCGGTGAGCTCAGTGAAATCGGTTGGCGCACGCTGACACCTGCCCACCTCTTCGAACGCATCGATGACTGTGTGAACAAGCGATTGGGACTGATTGGCTAAAGATTCTGCCAGATCAAAACCCCTCAATCGCGCCAAGTCCAAATAGCGCAAAATCTAACCGCACAGGATCGACAGGATCTACTTGACGCAAAGCAGCCATGAGCTCCTCCACTGCGCGCCAATCATTGGTCTTTCGTTGAAGCAGTTCCAGTTTCCTTCCGACGTTGCCCGTATGCACATCCAGTGGAATCATCAACTGTCTAGTTTCCAGGGCTTTCCATAACCCAAAGTCCACTCCTCGCCCTGCGGGGCGCACCATCCATCTCAAGAACATATTCAATCGTTTGGTAGCCGATCCTCGAACCGGAGTGGCCACGTGCTTTTGAGTGCGGCCAGCTTCAAATCCACGGACGGAAGCGGCTGCAAAGAAACGTTCATGAAAGATCTCCAGGTGAGGCTTAACAGAGGCGGATGAGCGTAGCGCAGGGTTTTCTGGAATAAAAGCCCCTTCCAATCCATGAAAAGTGTGCAATAATTCTTGGAGTGCATGCATAAACAGCAAAGCATCTCTCGGCTGAAATGTTCGATGGACAAACCCCTGGCTCACAGCTTCCATTTCTGAGGCACTCGCTTGTTCCAAAAACTGTCGAGGGGCATCATCCATACGAGCAATCCACTCATTTGCATTTTTTTTAATGGTGCCTCGCTGGCCCCAAGCCAAAGTAGCTGTGAGGAATGCTGCCAATTCGATATCCTTAGGATCTTGAAATCGATGAGGGATGGAAATGGGGTCGTCTGGAATAAAATCAAGCGATTCATACCCCTCTGCCTTTTCCAACAAAAACCTTTTCAATTCCAAAGAAACATCCGGCAATTCACCGGGATTTATTGAGATCAAACTCTTATTTGAATTCTTCGCCATGTCACGCAAAATTGGAACTAAATTTGCAGCGAATGGAATTTGTGCATCCAGAAATACTGTGGGGATTAAGTGCATTGGCCATTCCCATCATTATTCACCTCCTTCACTTCCGTCGATTTCGTCGGGTAGCCTTTTCACAAGTCGCTTTTCTCAATGAAGTGCAAAAGGATGCGAAGGCAACACAACGAATAAGACACTGGTGGGTTTTGATCGCTCGTTTGCTAGCGTTCGCTGCAGCAATCATCGCCTTTGCACAACCCCAAATTCCGGCAGAACAAGCCTCCGAAACTGCAGCAAATGCAGGAAATGGGCGTGCTGTCGCTTTGTACATCGATAACAGCCACTCCATGGAAGCCATGGGTGAGGAAGGTCAATTGCTTCAGGTGGCAAGAAACAAAGCAACACTCGTCGCTGAGCAATTCGATGCAACGGATCAATTTCAAATTCTAACCTGTGATTTCTCTGGCAAGGATCAAAAATTTTTGACACAGGATCAAGCCCTTGAGCGAATTGAAGGCATTCGAACCTCGCAACATTCACGACCCATCCATGATGTCTTTTCGAGGATCAACAACCAATTGATAAAAGCAGACGGAGTAAAACGCACCGCATATCTTTTCACGGATCTGCAAAAATCAACCCACGGTATTTCATCCGAATCGGAAGCGCCAGACACGCTAGCAACTTGGCATTTCATCCCTGAGCTCGCGGGAGAAGCTCCAAACATTTGGATCGACTCTGTTTGGTTTGATGAGCCCATGCGGATCGCCCAGCGTGCGACGAGCCTCCGAATCCGGATACAGCACAATTCCAGAAACGCCGTAAATGCTGTGCCCATGAATTTGAGCATCAATGGCGACCGTGTTGCTGTAGGCACCTTTAACTTGGTGCCTGGGCTCGTCACAGACACGGTTTTACGCTTTAACCATGGTGCACCCGGACTCAAGGAAGGTGTGGTCTCCATCGAAGATGCTCCCATTCGATTCGATGACGACTGGTACTTTGGATTCGAAGTGACTAACGACATCCGCGTTACACTGCTAACTGAAGCCAAAGACGCAGCTGCAACTCAATCCATCCAACGTGTTTTCGGGACAGCCAGTGGACTGTATTCCATACAAACAAGCGCCGAATGGACACCTGATCTTATCGCTCAGACTCATTTATTGCTCCTACACGTTTGGCCTGCTCAAGGCAGTGGATTTGCCAGAGAAGTTTCCGAATTCGTGCAGCGAGGCGGGAGTGTGGTAATCCTCCCCGATGACCAAACGACCGAGGACACCGAATTAATGAACGCCCTTGATCTTCCGGCGTCAACTGGTTGGAATACCACGGAGGACCGTGTTCGTTCGATTCAGCTTGAGCATCCTTTTTTCAAAGGGATGTTTGCGGAATTCCCAGAGCGCATTGACCTTCCCGTCGTCACCAAGATTTTAAAGCGCACACCGAATACAGCGGAGGAAATTTTGGCAACCACAGACTTGGGTAAGCCTTTCTTGACGCGACAGCAACTCAAAAATGGGCAGGTCTTTCTTTTCCATGTCAGCCCTGATGCTAAATCGAGCAACTTAACACAGCATGCCCTGTGGATTCCACTGCTACTGAGAATGGCGGAACGTTCCTATTCCACCCCCGTAAACGCTGGTGAAATTGGCTCCATCCAACGCTGGTCCATCACCGCCGATATTCCCAGCGTTTCAGAGTTGAAGCTGACCCGGGGAAACAACGAAATTGATCAAGCCATCCTTTCAAGGGAGGCGATTTTCGAATGGTTGCCGGAAATCCGTCAAGTCCCCGGTCAGATCCAAGTATTGCTCGAGGGCTTATCACTTCCTCCTGGTCATTACTCGATCCGGGACAAGACGCAAGCCTGGTCGACAATCGGACTGAACCAGGACCGTCAAGAATCAGACCATGCCGCTTTTGAAGCGGAAGAGTTCCTCTCAATGATTGAAGCAGAGGGCTGGCGACACGTTACACTCCTCAATGTTACGAGTTCAAGCCTACCACAAATCATTGAACAAACCGAGCAAGGCGTGCCCTTGTGGAAGGCGTTCCTGATATTTGCATTGTTTGCCCTTTTAATCGAGACGTTATTACTGCGCGCATGGAAAGCTTAGTCATCAAAAAGGTCCAAATTATGGATCCCCAAAGTGCCCACCATGGGCACGTTCGAGACATCCGCATTACTGCGGGAAAAATCGAAACAATCAAACCCACTATCGATACAAGTGAAGAAGCAAATGTCTGGCATGCGAATGGCGCGTGCGTTTCGCCCGGCTGGGTAGACTTGCAAGCACACTTTTACGAACCGGGTGCCGAGCACAAAGAAGGCTTAGAAAATGGAGCTTTAGCTGCAGCTAATGGTGGTTTTACCCGGGTAACGTTGAATGCAAATCCTCATGTCAAACCTGATGATCGGTCGGCGGTAGCCTTCCTCCAGTCGCACAACCATTCATTCGCCTGCTCCCTTTATCCCATGGCGACTATTTCAATCAATGGAGAAGGCAAATCACTCTCAGAAATGCATGATTTGGGAAAAGCGGGGGCGGTAGCTTTCTCGGACGATTTGCCGATGGATGACACCGAAATGCTCCGGCGTGCACTTGAGTATGCTGATGGCATGCAACAACCTATCATTAGTTGCCCCATCGATATGGGACTGAATGCGGGCGCCATGATGCACGAAGGAGCTACGAGTACCCACATGGGCATTACAGGCAACCCCAGAGCCTCGGAAGTAATGCGGATCCAACGAGATCTCGAAGTAGTTAAATACACGGGAGGTCGGCTTCATTTCTCCGTGATTTCTACCGCAGAATCTGTGGATTTGATTCGATTAGCTAAAGCCCAAGGATCCAACATAACGTGCGCCACAACTGCCAATCACTTGCGGTACATCGATGAAGACCTCAGTAATTTTGATGGCACACTGAAAACCATGCCCCCCTTTCGCTCTGAAGCTGACCGCAAGGCACTTTGCAACGGCGTGATTGATGGCACCATCGATGCCGTCATTTCGGATCACAGGCCCGAAGACCTTGAACACCACGATGTAGAGTTCAATCTCGCCGCATTCGGAATGGCCAGTATTGAATCCACCTTTGCCATAACACTGAATGCACTCCGCAACGAATCCAAAGAAACTGCTCTAGAAGCAACAATTCGGGCATTGAGTGCAGGGCCTCGGTCTGTTCTGGGATACAGTGCTGCCACCATCATGCCCGATGAACCTGCCGAAATGACGTGGTTTCATCCTGATATGGCGTGGGAAAACTGCGGGATAACCAAAGGCAAAAACGTACCACAATCGGTTTCTCCTCAAAAAGGAAACTTACTCGGAAATCCATTGGGAACCGTTCGGGGAATCAAGCTCCTTCGCAGGGATTGAGGTGAGGGTCTAGCTACACTCTAAGCCTCTCCCTGAGGGCCACTGAAGGTCAATGGCATCGCTGGGTCCTGATTTCCTTTGGGCGCTTGAATGGGGCCTTGCTGCTGCTCAAATCGTTGAACATTTTCACTCAAAGCCTGCAACAATCGCTTGGCGTGGTGCGGAGCCAAAATGACTCTACTACGCACTTTTGCCTGCTTCATTCCGGGCATGATCTGCGCGAAATCTACCACAAATTCAACAGGACTGTGGGTAATCACGGCCAAGTTCGAATAGACGCCTTGCGCCTCTTCTTCCGGCAAGTCAATGTTTAGTTTTTTTGATTGGGTGCGTTCGTCTTGTGCCATGGCGCAAAAATTATATTCAGAAAAAATTCAAGTTAGTTCAATTGGAGGCATCAGGACAATGGCAAATCCAATAATTCACGCAAGTTGGCAATGCGCTTGAATGCCCTTTCACCACGAGTACCCTTTGCAGGTGAGCCTTTTCCATGAGGATCAAAATGGATGGCACTCCACCCCGCATCTAGCGCCCCTTGCACATCGCATTCCATATCATCGCCAATCATAATGGCATTTGAAGGGGATGAATCCGTCAAAGCAATGCTCTGTTCGAAAGCATCAATTTTGGGTTTCTTGAACCCCAATGCATCGCTGGTCAACACTCGTTGAAAGAATGGTTCTAGACCGGAATTTTGCATCTTGATGTGCTGCACTTCTTCAAATCCATTGGTCAAGATGAACATTCGATGTCCGCGGGCGTGCAGTACTTCGCATACTTCCATTGCACCTTCGCACAACCCCGTCCGAAAGGGAGCGCGCTTCACGTATGCCTCCCCCATTGCCTCCGCGAGTTCATCCATTCCTTCGAAATCCAAAATGCCTAATTTTTCGACGGAACGCTTGAATCGAAGCGGACGCAATTGTTGCTGTGTCAAAGTCCCTTCCCGGTATGCCTTCCAACACCGTTCATTTTCAACTTCATACACTGCAATAAATGCCTCCGGTGTAAATCCACTGGGAAGTTTGGACTGTGCCAATTCTAGGAAGATTTCATGCAATGCTTCTCTTGAATTGCGGTCAAAATCCCACAGAGTGCGGTCAAGGTCAAAGAAGAGGTCAGCTAGCATGGAATGAAGTTAGGCTTTTAAAAAAATTAGGACGAACTCCCTACAACCAACCATGAGATGGTCGTCAATACAATGGCCCAAGCGGCAAATGCAAGTATGAGTAAGGCGGGCATCCTGGCATCCTTCGTGTGATACTTGGAAGCCAAAATGGAGGCGATGGGAACGGAAATAAGTCCGCTGATGACCAACAATCCCCAAAGTCCGAACCGCCTTCTGAACCTTACCCAGCGTCTGCGACCTGGAGTAAATATGGGCCCGACTCTTTTTCTCCCCCCTCGTAATTTCTTCCATTTCTTAAACAGCCATTTCCCGAAATAAAAAAAGAGCAACACTCCAAACGAGGCTCCAATGGTGCAAATGATCACCGTCGAAAGCCACCCAATTCCGCGGCCAATCATGATGGATGGGGTCACGATAAATTTCACAATCGCAGCCAACATCCACAGTATCATTTCGATGGGTCCTGGCATTTTAATTCATTTTTGAACCAAATGCCAAATCGCCTGCATCGCCCAATCCCGGGTGGATATACCCTTGATCGGTAAGCACTGCATCCACTTCCCCAACCCAGAGATGACCGTGACTCGGCATAACACTTAGCATTTTCTGAACTCCTTCAGCACTCGCTATAATCGCTGCGATATGGATTTCTGAAGGCATGCCAAAGCGCTCAATCAATAGTTCTAACACCTGAGCCAGTGATGCTCCTGTTGCCAGCATAGGGTCGGCCAGAATCAAGGTGCGGTTTTCCAAGCTAGGAGAACTCACCGCCCCAATGCCGATGCTAAAATGTTCGTGGCTTTCGTCTTCGTATTCTCGGCAAGCGGAAACAAACGCATGATCCGATTGATCAAAAACACGGCTAAGTCCAGAATGCATAGGCAATCCTGCACGCAAAATTGTTCCCAAAACAGGCCGCTCTGCCAGCTGATTCACCGAAGCTTTTCCAAGTGGCGTTTGCACCACACCCAGACGGTAACTCAACGTTTTGGCGATTTCATACCCCATGCACTCGCCCATTCGAGTCAGATTCATACGAAAGCGTGCACGGTCTGACTGCAACTCAACATTGCGCAGTTGAGCTAGGATATCGTGCGAAATGCCCGGTGATTGGCTGAGGTCGTGTAACATGAAAATTGTTTTAACGGACGCGTTGCAGCATTTGTTGATACATCATTCTCCACCCTGTCCAACTCCCTGTGTCGCTGACAGATTCATTGTGCCAAAGCAAGCGCAAAACACCACCTACTTCGCGGACGGATGAGGCAATTTTTGCAACATGTTCAACTGCTTCATCAGGCGACACTTTGAGGTAGCGCATGAACGTGGCATCCATCGCTGCAATGGGATGCAACTCCAAGTTCATAATCGCTTCTTCCTTCAGATCATAGGCAGGGAAGGCACGAGACATGCCCGCACGAAACCCGGGAACATCGGCAAAACCGAGCGAATGATCCTCCTTTATGCCCAAGGATTGCAACCGGCGCCAACTGTTGCCAGGATTCTGGAGTAAATAGTGTTGCCTGGATCGAGTGACAGGTTCGTCAATGATGTGTTTTAGGCGCGCCATTTCCCGTTTCATTGTATCCAATCCGAGCGCGTCATGAGAAGCAACACCCGGATGAATCCCAACCTTCGCTTGACTCCTCAATTCCCGTATTTGCTTCTGGAGCCCTGCAGACTTCCAGAAGATTCCTCGATCGTATTCACCTCGGTCAGCAAGCAAGAAAAAATAAATAGCAACCATGCCAGCGTTTTGATGCTGCGACTCCAACCAATCATACGTTTCATAGGGGTCGAACTGTCGTCCACTTAGCACTCGGATGCGTTCAGAAAAGCGGTGCATACGGCCTTTGAACAAATCTTGTGCGGCAGCGGCAAGCGTCATGAACAGGGAGCGGTGCTTGTAGGCAAAGGCACTGTCTACATCAATGGTAGGAATGACCTGGTAAGTACCTACTGAATGGCCCACTTCGTGGTATTTCGCCCATGCCAAAACACGGCATTCCACTTCGGGACGCTCAAGCCAGCCCTCTTGGTAGACCCATGTTTTTTTGCCCTCAATCCTACCAAATCTATCGCGCTCTTGCACTGATAACTCGTGTTCTTCCAGTCGTGTAACCATCCAAAAAAGCCAACTCCACCAATCGCAGATAGATCCTTCATGTCCCCGATGCATCACCCCAAATGGCAAACGCGATCCACCCGGTGTTGCGGACGTTGCTGCATCAGACCACTTCCACTTTGGAACTTGGGTTCCCTTTAGGCCTAGCAGGCCAGATGACGGAATCCAAATGGCCGAATCTTCCCCGCGTGCCGCAGATGTGCCGCCGTATTGGATTTTTCGCAGCTTACTATGCTGCCATTCCGTTTCATCTTTGGCCCATTGATATGGACATCCAAGAATGACTTCAAACGCAATGTGCGCGACATATCGGTGACGCTCATTGGGGCCGTCCGACTCCTCCGGGAGCCATATAATTAGTGACTCAGCCATCGGATAAGAGAATTAACCATGGCCATTCCTGCTTCGCCATTCCCGTAAATCGGTGAATCAAAATTTAAATCAAACCCCGTTTGATTTAATGCGTTTCGAGCAGATTCCAAATCGGTGGGTTCAGAACATAATTGCGCATATCCACCCACCAAAAGCTCCTTCCATTCCGTGGAATCGCGAAGCACCAAAGCCGGACGATGCATGAAAAAAGCTTCTTTCTGAAGCCCCCCCGAATCTGTCCAGACCTCATCCACATCCTGCAACCATTGAATCATTTGGGCATAACTAGCAGGATCATGCACCTCGATATTTCGCGCCATTAATTGGTCTTGCCAAGAATCTCCCAAAAGTTGAATGAGCTCCTTTCGTGTGCGAGGATGCACTGGAAAAAGAACCAAAAGATCTTTCTCTTGAGCCAATTGTCCAATTCGCTCCATCCAAAGTGCAAGACGAGTTGAATTATCCACATTGGAGGGCCGATGCAACGTCAGTAAAACTTTTTCAGCTTTTCCGTCCCTTCTCCGTTTTGGAATACCGCCAAATAGACGGGCAGTATCCAACATTAAATCTCCAGAATGCTCAACATGCAAACGATAACGCTTGCCAGTTTCAATGCCTTCATCAGCCAATTGTTCAACCGCCGATTCTGACGGACAGAATAGAACATCACTCAAATGATCGGTCAAAATTCGATTGTGCTCCTCTGGCATTCGCTTGTCAAATGAACGAAGTCCAGCTTCGATGTGCACCACAGGAACATGCAATCGACTGGCAGCCAAAGCCGCAGCCAACGTAGAGTCGGTATCTCCAAAAACCACCACCGCATCCGGCCGATAAGATAAAATTGCATCCATAACCCCTTTCATCATTTGACCCAAACGAATGGCCGGACCTCCTTCGACAGTCAACTGCACATCAACAGGTGGAAGTTGAAGCTCCTCCTGAAAGCGACCCGACATATCGTATGAATAATGCTGACCAGTGTGCAATAAGACCTGCTTTAACTCATCAGCGTTAAGAGCAACTGCGCGGCTAAAGGCAGCAGCCTTCATCATTTGAGGTCGGGCCCCTACGATGGTCAAAAGAGTCTTCAAAACAAGTATACCTTTTACAATTCGCCAGCATCGGCAAAGCTAAAGTAGTCGTCACCCGCAACAATGAGGTGGTCCAATAACGGACAATCCAACATTTTGCCTGCCCATTGAAGATTTTTTGTGAGTTCGCGGTCGGCTCGGCTTGGCTTAGAATTGCCGGAAGGATGGTTGTGCACAGCAATAATGCCAGCCGCTCTCATCGCAAGCGCCTTCGAAAATATAATCTTGGGATCTGCGACGGTTCCGGTCAAGCCTCCGCGGCTAATCATAACTTCACTCATCACAGCATTGGACCTACGCAGCAATAATAACCAAAACTCTTCATGGCCCAAATCGGTCAGCTTCAGAGAAAAATGCCGGTATACGTCCTGCGAACTGCGGATAACATTCAAAGAATGCCGGCGTCCAGTAGCCATCTGGCGCCTTCTGCCCAATTCCAATGCGGCTGCAATTTGAACGGCCTTGGCCATGCCGATACCATCGACCAATGCATAAGCTTCAGGAGGCATCTTCGAAAGGACAGCCAAATCGCCCTGCGCCACCTGCAATAGCGACTCCGCAACCTCATATACCGGTTTTCCGCGTATACCAGAACCAACCAGTATGGACAATAAATCTTGATTTGTCAGAGACTGAGCACCCTCCAAAATTAGTTTTTCCCGAGGCCTCTCCTTCTTTATTGCCATTTACCTCCCTTGCAAAATCTAGTTTATGAAATCAATCTTGAAAAAAGTCAAAAAAAAAGCCCCCTGTTTCCAGGGGGCTAATCAATGCGTTAATTCGATAGCTCAGAGCTTCGATACGTGAACGGCCAAACTCGATTTGAGGTTAGACGCTTTATTCTTATGAATCACGTTATTCTTGGCAAGTTTGTCCAACATCGCTGAAACCGTTGGTAGCATTTCTGCAGCCTTCTTGGGGTCAGTTGTTGCTCGCAATGCACGAACGGCATTTCGAGTCGTTTTGTGCTGGTAACGGTTGCGAGCGGCTTTCTTCCGATCGGAACGAATGCGCTTCAAAGATGATTTGTGATGAGCCATATGCTTTCGACTGTGTTTTTCCCTAAGGGGGTGCAAATATAATGGAGATTATAGTCTTTGCAAACATGAAACCCATTGAAATTCAGGAAAAACAGAAAGGACGCACCCCTGCGTCCTTTCACCCTAACAATCTACTAGTCATTCAGTGCGATGCCTGCAAACTCCGCATTGAAATACTCGACAATATTACAAATAAACACGCTTAATATAATTTTATATTAGCTTAAATCGTCATTTAAGCCCTCTAACGAGTCAGATAATGGAACTCAACTGCACTTCTGAGCCTTGAAATTTTAGATTGATAGTATCTTGCAAGTCATCTAATGCGTCTAATTTCTGCTCCTTTCTGTCCCTTATGCAGCACAATATTCTTTGGAATGCTGCTTTTGACGACGTTGCAAGTGCACGCCCAAGACAGCGTTCTATTCACAAATGCTTCAGAAAGCGCTCAAGTGGATGTGGATGGGCTTCACCATGCCACCGCAGTGGCTGACTTCAATGGCGATGGATGGCCCGATATTTATGCAGCGACAAAACAAGGTCCCAATAAGCTGTTTCTCAACACCGGTGGAATGCATTTTGAAGAAGTCGCTGTGCAGGCGGGAGTCAATGACCCGGGCAATAGCAACGCCGCCTTGTGGGGCGACTTTAACAACGATGGCTGGCCCGATCTGATAACAGGCAATTATCTTGATGCCAATCGCTTGTTTCTAAACAATGGCAACGGCACATTCGAAGACGCTACAGACGATTACAATTTTGGCAATGAAGGGCCTTGCCGCAGTTTGCACGCTGCAGATTATGACGGTGATGGCTGGCTTGATGTATACGTGGTCAATATGAACAGCCACAATGCCATGTACCGAAATATGGGCGGTCAATCCTTCCAAAATGTGACTTTCCCCAGTGGAACTGAGGATACGGGGATCGGCATGGGATGCGTGTTTTTTGATTCTGACAATGACGGCGACCAAGACCTGTACGTGACCCACGACGGAAATCAGGTGAATAAATTTTTCCAAAACAATGGCGATGGAACGTTTTCCGAAAATGCGGTTGAGGTTGGCCTCGATTATCAGGGCAACTGCATGGGCGTTGATGTAGCAGACATAAACAACGACGGCTGGCTCGACATCTACATTACCAATTTGTATCCGAGCGAACTTTTCCTAAATGATGGTGACGGCACGTATACAGCCATTGGAGAATCAGCTGGAGTGGACGATTCAGGAATGACATGGGGATGCGTTTGGTTTGATTACGACTTGGACTCAGAATGGGATTTGTACGTCGTTAACGATTTCGCATTTGCTCCAACTCCTAATCATCTGTATCACGGGAACGGTGACTTGACTTTTGACTTGGTCAGTGAAGGTGACCCTGTTTTGGAACACAACCACTCCGATTATGGTTTGGCGCAAGGAGATTTCGACCGCGATGGTGACGTGGACTTGGCCATCGCCACCACTGGATCCGCGTCGCAACCGGGATTTCAGATCCTTGAAAACCAAAACAGTTCTGGCCATTACATCAGATTTGAATTGGAAGGAACCAGCTCCAATCGATCGGCCGTTGGCGCTCGCGTGGAAATCCATTTCAATGGACAAACAAGGATGGATGAAATCAATTGTGGCCAGGGATACAGTGGAGCGAGTTCGCTTGTGGCTCATTTTGGACTTGCAGATGCCACCCAAGTAGATTCCATGAACATCCGATGGCCGAGTGGAATCGAAAGCACGCACGGGACCTTTGATGCCGATAGCACATATAAAATTATCGAACCGGGTTCTCAGCCATGGTTCCAAGTCGGATGCACGGACGTCCACGCCTGCAATTACACCATCGCCGCTCAAACCAATGACGGCTCGTGCTTTTATCCCGATGCAGGACTCAACTGCAACGGAATGCCATTGGAGGGTTGGCCAACCCTGGAAACGCACAGTGCGGCGAGGCTTTGGAACGAGGCGCTACTCGTTGGAATACGCAATGACTTTGCACGCCCCACAGTCCACGCCCGCAACTTGTGGCATCAATCTGCACTGGCCTATGATGCTTGGACGGCTTGGGCACCTCTGAGCACAATCGGGCCACAACCTTGGCTGCTGGGCGATACCGTAGGTGAATTCATCTGTCCTTGGGAGCCGATGCCTTCGCTTACAAATGAATCGGACCGGCAGGAGGCCCGGAACCGATCCATCAGCTATGGCAGCTATCGGCTGATGCTCCATCGCTTCGCGAATGCACCTCGGTCGGAACGTATCATGGCACATCTCCATTCACAAATGGAACAGCTCGGCTATGACACAGCATTTTACTCGACAGATTACACCACCGGAAACTGGGAACAAAACGCCAACGCTTTGGGGAATCACTTGGCCGAACAGTTCATCGCATTTGGGTTTCAAGACGGAGCTTTCGAGGAGATCAATTACCAAAACACATACTACAATCCCTTCAATTGGAACCTCGTGATGGACGAGCCCGGCAACCCCAACATGTTTTTCCCCAATCGATGGCAGCCTCTTCAATTGGCAGAATTTATAGATCAATCGGGAAATGAAGGAACCAATGCGTCGCCAGATTTCTTGAGCGCAGAATGGGGAAATGTTCAACCGTTTGCGATGAACGCAAATGATACCAGCGTATTCAAACGGCTAGGTAGCAATTATACGGTCTATCATGCAGCGGATCCTCCGCCACTCATCGATCCAGGGCAGTACACAGACTTGGAAAGTGACTACAAGTGGGGCCACACATTGGTCAGCTTGTGGTCGTCTCACCTCGATCCTCTCGACTCCATTGTTTGGGACATCAGTCCCGGTGCCTTTGGACTGAATGGACTGATGCCTCAATCCATGGAAGAAGCCAGGGAGTATTACCAGGCAGAAAGTGGAATGATTCAGGCTCCAAACGCGACGCCAGGGCATCCAACCAATCCCTTTACGGGAAGTCCTTACGAGCCTCAGGAAGTATTGCGTGGCGACTTTACCAGGGTGCTGGCCGAATACTGGGCGGACGGCCCCGAGTCTGAGACGCCGCCCGGTCATTGGTTTACGCTATTGAATTACGTCAATGATCAAGCGGAACTTGATCGGCGCTGGCGAGGGACGGGGGAGCCTTTGAGCAAATTGGACTGGGATGTGCTCGGATATTTTGCCATGGGCGGCGCCATGCACGATGCCGCCATCTCAGCTTGGAGCAACAAAGGCTGGTACGATTACGTGAGGCCTGTATCGGCCATTCGCTGGATGGCCGATCGAGGCCAAAGTTCAGATCCGGAGCTACCGAATTACAACGGAGCCGGCCTTCCCCTCATTCCTGGAAAAATCGAATTGATCACGTCCAACGATCCGGTGGAGTTGCGCGGACCATCGAACGAACACCTCTACGAAGTCAAAGTCATGGCGTGGCGTGGACCTGACTACATTGGTATTCCATCCCTGAATAACGCTGGCGTGGGGTGGATTCGGGCCCGCGAATGGTGGCCCTACCAGCGCCCCACTTTTGTGACGCCACCTTTTGCCGGATATGTCAGCGGACACTCCACCTTTAGCCGAGCAGCGGCAGAGGTACTGTGCATGTTTACTGGCGACGAGTACTTCCCCGGGGGAATGGGAACTTTTGCAATTGACGCCCATGAGTTTTTGGTTTTTGAAGACGGTCCTTCTCATGATTTCGAACTCCAATGGGCCACTTATCGGGATGCAGCAGATCAGAGTGCACTCTCCCGAATTTGGGGAGGAATCCATCCACCGCAAGACGACTTTCCCGGACGTGCCATTGGACAGCTGGTAGGAGTGGATGCCTTCTTATTGGCGGAATCGTATGCATTCCCTTTGCTTGAAATCCCATCGAATTGCTCGGGAGACTTCAATGCAGACGGGGTTCGAAATCTGCACGACCTGCTTCTTTTGTTGGTACATTTTGGCGAGTCGACAAATGCAGCTGGCGGTGTGGCACCAACTCCTCTGGATTTAAACAGCGATGGCTCGGTGAACACCACTGATCTGCTTGGCTTATTGACCGTCTGGGGGTTTCCGTGCTGAGGTCAGCTCATGGAGTGTGGACCACAAGTTCATCAATAAACAGCCAAGAGGCTGACGAAGCGGCATCGTGCCAATCAGGACACGGACCCGGATTGATCGCTTGAAATCGAACGAACTGGGTCTCCGCATTCACCGGCACTCTCACGTTCACTGCCCCTTGGGTTTCGTCTGGTTCAAAAGCCATAGGACGATTCCACACCTCCCTGCTCATCCAATCTCCTTGCCAATTCTCACCGTCCGTGGACCACTGAAAACGAACCGAGTCCGGTACAAATATCCAAGCATCTTGGTAGAGGTAAAATTGCATACTTAATGCATCCACCTGCTGGGTTTTTCCGAGCGCGATTGTAACTGACATGTCCGCGCCTTGAGTGGCTTGCCAGCATCCATCTCGAAAATCTTGCGAACCCCTGCGGCCATCGGCCAATCCTTGTGCGCCTCCTCCTGGGTAGTAAGAACTCCATTCGTGGCCCAATTCCACAGGCTTGAACGCTCCAACGTGCCCGGCCAAAGGAAACCGCCAAGGCTTACCGATCGAAATCCCATCACGGCTCAAGTTCACCACCAATGTGCCTTCACCTTCAAGTTTGAAAGCGCGATCAAACGGCTCACGAATGAGGCTATCTTCTTCCGCATGCTGCCAATAAACCTGGCCATCCACGCCCGAAATGGCGCGATTTAATTCCACCTTGAGGTGACCTTCATTGTCCGCAGGTTCGCAGGAAATATCAATCGGAACTGCCTCCCAACCGTAATCCACATTCCAAGCATCCAACCGGCCATAATGCAACCCCATCCTTCTCTTAAATTCTTCCCAATTCTTATTTGATTTCGCACTCCAAAGAACTTCACTCATGGCCACAATCCGAGGGAAAATCTTAGAATTCACCAATTCCTGAGGTGCCCGCTCTGACCACATATTGCATTCGCCGCCGAGAATGCGGCCTGTCCCATGTAATCCCTCAGGCTCCGGTTCAAAACCATAAACGCGCTCCAGATCGATTGATTCAATGGGATAATCAAAGTAACAATGCGACGTCGGCGACATGATCGCATCGCGTCCCATGGCCACTGCATCACGCCCCCCTTCCATGCCTCTCCACGACTGAACCGTGGCGCCATCGGGAAGTCCTCCCTCAAGAATTTCATCCCATCCTATAAGCTTGCGGTTGTTCTGTGCTAGAAAGCTTCCAATTTTTGTAATGAACCAAGATTGCAGCTCGTGCTCGTCATGCAGGTCCTCTTCGTTTATGCGACGCTGGCATTTCGGGCACGCCTCCCAGCGTACTTTAGGCGCCTCATCCCCTCCAATGTGGATGTATTCTGACGGAAACAACTCCATAACCTCCAAGAGTACTTGTTCTAGAAATCTAAATGTCGAGTCTTCTCCAGCACAATAAATATCCTTGAACACCCCCCAATCGCATGGGACTTCCAAAGAATCACCCGTACAACTGAGCCACGGATAGGCAGCAATGGCAGCTCGGCTGTGGCCCGGAAGTTCAATTTCTGGAATGATGGTGATATTGCGATCCGCCGCATATGCCACAATTTCTCGAATCTGCGCTTTGGTATAAAATCCACCGTGCTGCATTCCGTCTGACTCAGTGCGCCACGCACCGGTAGTCGTCAACTTCGGATATGCGTCAATCTCCACGCGCCAGCCTTGGTCTTCGGTGAGATGCCAATGCAACACATTCATCTTGTGCAATGCCAACATGTCAATGGTACGTTTTACAAACGCTGGATCCATAAAATGTCGGCAACAATCCAGCAAAAGTCCACGGTGTTCAAACCGCGGAGCATCAGAGATCGAAACATTCGGCAATGCCCAAGGACCCGCGTCATCCGTATTTGGTGGCAGCATCCACCGCAGGGTTGTCAGCGCGTGAAACGCTCCTGCCTCTTGGCTGGCCCGAATGGTTACACCCGATTCATTGATCTCCAAATCATAGCCTTCTCTCGGCATGCCTTCGACGCGATTCAGCTGGAGATTCAATCCACTTTGTCTGGCGCTTCCAGGCAACCACGTTTTCCAAACCTGTTCACTCCCACTCCATGCGTCGTCAATGTGCCATTTCCAATCGCCTCGCCAAACGCACGTCGATTCTGTTCCCTCCAACACATTCAAATGTTCTGGAGCGGGAATAATTGCCGTCGAAATCGGTTGCACCTGAGGGGTCAAACAGCCCACGATTGCCGATAAAGCGGCCGCAGAGAAAAACCAGTAAAAGGTGTGTCGCATGGTCAAATGTAAATCAGAGCAAGAGCTCAACGAAACCATGCACCAACTTCTTCAGCATGCACAGGATAATCACGGCCATCAAAATGCCGCGTCGACTCAACCGTTTCACGTCGGCATGAAGCATGGAAGTCGCTAATGCCCATTTGAATCCAGTCCTCGCGTTGATTGGGCCGGACGCCGCTGGCAGCTGTCACGTAAAATCCATTCTTCAAAGCAAACCGTATATTCTCCGCCCCATCCGTCGCTTTTTCTCCTCCACCGCTACTGAGCAACCGATGAATCCCAATGGTTTTTAAGGCCGATATATCCGCTCGCCAATCGGCACTTGCGTCCAATGCGCGGTGGACCACCAACCGATGCCCGCCAAAACGCGATGCCCACGCTTCCAGCTGAACCAAGTCCAGCCGAGATTTGGTGTTCAATCCGCCCACCACAGCGCGCACAGCTCCTGCTTCAAACGATGCTTCGATCTGATCAGTCATCCAGGCTTTCTCATCATTGCTGAAGTGAAAATGTCCCGCTCGCGGTCGGATGAGCGCGTGAACAGGAATACCCAAATGGACCGAACGACGGATATCTGTTTCCGGTGGTGTCAAACCGCCGCATGGCCAATGCGAGCAGAGCTCCAAACGATGAGCACCAGCCTCAACAGACACGCGCACATCGGACGGAGTGCTCGCGCAAACTTCCAATTGAAAAGGCTCGAGAATTTTAAGTCCATCCTGCAATTCATCCACATCGGTGAGGCAGGTCAAATCCAACACCTCGTCTTCGGCCTTGACCATTTCAATGGAGTGCCCCGCTTGCACCATTCGTTGAATCGCCTCAGGCAACTCCAATTCGCCACGGGTTGGATGCGGCGACAAATCCAGAAGAAATGTGCGCAGTACGTCAGGATCCAATCGGAATAAATTCATCGAAACCAGCACCGAATCATCCTCCAACATTATGCGGTCCACAAACGCTTGGTCCGGCTTTTCAAAGATGGATTGGAGCCGGCCAGCGATGCCTTTTAAAATGGCAAAGGCCCTGATTTTTTCAAGCGGCAGACCTAGGGTATCTCGGTCGTAAGCGAGCACAGCCTGCCCCCTAGGTTCACTTCTTAATCGTGCCAAGGATTGACGTGTCGGCACATTGTCTCCATTGCACAGTACAAAGCTGCTTCCCGATGGCACTGGATCTTGCTCGAGCGCACACTGCACCGCGTGGGCCGTGCCCAAGGGTCGATGTTGCTCTGCCCAACCAACTTGCATTTTTTGTCCAGAAGGGGTAACGTTCCATTCGTTTATGAAGGGTTTTGTTACGGCATCATCCGGGCGCAGCACCAAGGTTGCCTCTGTAAAGCCTGCACGAAGAGCTTGTTCCATGATAAACTGCAATAGCGGCTCCTGATTTGGACCTACTCGAATCATCGGCTTGGGGCGCGACAAAGCATCTTGCTCCAGCGACAGATTAACCAAAGCCGAACCTTCTCGGATATCCATTGCACTGCTTCTCATCCTCGAAGCCCTGCCCGCAGCTAAAATCACAATTCGATCGCACTTCATGAGGTCAAGGTATCAATTTTTCTAATCTTCAATCCGTACACCTTCCGCTCCCAGCGCAATGGGAATCGGATGCCCTCCAGCCATTGATATGGCATCAATCACCTCTGCTTCAACCTCCGATTGACAGAGCACAAAACCAGTACCTCCTCCGCCAGATCCATTTATTTTCCCTCCCAAAGCACCCGCTTTTTGGGCTTGCTTGAGTATGCTGTCAATGCGGGGAGTGGATACCTCAATTCCATGGCTTAACCAATGGTGATGTTGCTGCAACAGGGCCCCTATTTTCATCAAAGGCATTGGACTTTGGGCCAATTCACTAGCCCCTTCTGCTGAGATACGTTTGTTTTCGAGGGTAGCCAACATTAAACGCTGTTCTTCTGCGTTCCAGTGAGCCGGAAATTGAGGCGGTACCGAAAGCACCATTGTTGAACAATCCGCTTTCCATTCTTCGAGCAGTTCTAAACGACGGTGCTTGGCGCGTGAAAGAACGCCCAGTGTGTCTTTGGGCTGATTGGTATCAAACAAGACCCATGAGCCTCGGGGCATGGGCAATGCCATCGTTTTGAATTGCGGCTCAAATTCAATGAACTGTGTACCTCCGAAGGCACAAACCGTTTGATCCATCTTACCACCGGGCTCATCAAACCACTCCACCTCTGCCCGCCAAGCCGCATGAGCTGCCCAATCTTGGTTCCAATACGCTCCCTTTCGCTGCGCAATCAAGGCACACCAAGCCACCAACAATGCCGATGAACTGCTCGCTCCAGCGCGCATTGGAATACCACTGGACACCTCTGCATCCCAACCTTTTCCAGGGAGCCAACCTTCTCGCTTTGCCAAGTGCAATGCAATGAGTAGATACTCGCGAGGCTTGGGCGCGGGCAATGCATCCAGGTCCCAAACCAAACGCTCATTTGTATCCTTCAAATTCAATTGAACCAACCGATCCACCCGAGAGGAACTCCGAATCGTGGTGCGCAAATTTATTGCAGAGGCGACGACAGGCAGTCCGAAGTAATCTTGATGCTCCCCAAATAGACAAATTCGGCCCGGAGCAGATACCGAGAACGTCATGCACGTTTTCGATTGAGACCAATAATAATGGCCATACTAATTAACGCGGCGGCTCCAAGCATGCAAGCCGTCCCTTTCTCCCCATAAAGCCATGAGCCTACGGCAAACAATGCGGCATAAACACCAGCACTGCCCAAAAGCATAGAAATGATTCCTCGAGGAACGGCCCATCCTCCCTCAGTATCAGACTGCACAGGATACCGGCTCCACCCGGGACCACCCGGTCGCACTTTGGCCACAAATTTTCTCAATGTCTCCTCCGATTCGGGAGGGGTAACAAAGGTTCCGACCACCCAAACTAGAGTAGTAATAAGTGCACCCCAAACGAGCTTCTCATGGGAAGCCCAGACCGTGTCAGTTACGTGGTCGTGAACAAACGTGAAATAACCAGCAACTACAATTGAGCCGGCCATAGCGACCAACTCTGTCCACGCATTGATCCTCCACCAAAACCAACGGAGAATGAACAAACCACCCGTGCCAGCTCCTATGAGCAGAAGAAGATTAAATGCCTGACCTGCATCCGTTAAAAGCAAACCCAACCCACTGCCCAGCAACAGGGATAGAATGGTGGTAATACGGGCCGCGGCAACTTGTTCGCGGTCCGTGGCATCCGGCCGGATAAAACGAACCCAGAAGTCATTTACCAAATAGCTCGCACCCAAATTCAACTGCGTGGACATGGTACTCATAAACGCTGCCAGCAATGATGCTGCGACCAGCCCAAGAAGGCCTGGCGGCAGCAGCGAAAGCATCGCCGGATATGCCAGATCATGGCCCAATTTATCTGCCGGAATATCAGGGAACGCCGCCTGTAAATCACTCAGTTCTGGGAAGACTACTATGGAGGCCAAAGCAATTAGAATCCACGGCCAAGGACGCAGCGCATAGTGCGCAATGTTAAAGAGCAAGGTGGCCCCCATCGCGTGCGACTCGCTTTTCGCACTGAACATTCGCTGTGCAATGTATCCACCTCCCCCTGGTTCTGCTCCTGGATAATAACTCGCCCACCATTGAACAGCCAATGGCACCAGCAGGATGGGAACCCATTGGCTAGCGTCATGCAGATCTGGAAGCATTGCTGTTTTCGTGGAAACCTCGGCATGAGCCAGCAAATTTGACAAGCCGCCTATGGCCTCAAGATCGAGAATGTAAACGCACGCCCAAATGGAACCAATCATCGCCAAAACAAATTGCACCAAATCGGTTAAAATCACTGCACGCAAACCTCCTAATGCGCTATAAGAAAGCGTAATAGCGCCCGTAATGGTCAGAGTCAACCACCCAGGCCAGCCCATCAAAATCCCTCCCAACTTGATCGCTGCCAAGGAAACCGTCCCCATGACCAAAACATTGAACACCAAGCCCAAATAAAGCGCCCGGAATCCGCGCAATACTGCCGCAGGCTTTCCGCCATAGCGCAATTCGTAAAACTCAATGTCTGTCAAAACACCGGAACGGTGCCAGAGGCGCGCATAAACAAAAGCGGTAAGCATGCCGGTCAATAAAAACGCCCACCACCCCCAATTTCCGCTTACACCCTGCTCCCTGACCAATCCAGTGACCAAGTTTGGCGTATCCGTCGAGAAAGTGGTGGCGACCATACTGATTCCCAGTAACCACCACGGCATATTCCGGCCGGCAAGAAAAAAACTCTTGGCACTTTTACCGGCATCACGAGAGGCCCACAATCCAATGGCCAATGCCAATGCAAAATATCCTGCCACAATGGCCCAATCCAATGTTGTCAGCTCCATGACGCAAGGATAGGAAGGAACGCCACAAACTCATTCTCTCTGTTTATAACCCGTGTTCCTTTCGGGATTTTTTCGTCATTCCCCTCACCACGGATGCGTAGCTGTGGTCCACTAACTCAAGAACAAGGGCCAAGTCCACATCCAACTCTGCGCTGACCGAATTCCAATGCTTCTTGTTCAAATGCCAGCCCGGACGAACGCCTTCAAATTGCTCCCTCAATTCAATCGATCGTGCAGGATTGCATTTGAGTGATACGCTCCGAAAATCATCTACGTTGGCAATGGCAAAAACCTTGTCGAGAACCTTCCATACCATTGTAGTATCATCAAAAGGAAAAGACTCTGTGACGGCCAATTTTGCAAGGCAGCAATCGCGAATGTGTTCGAATTCAAAAGTTCTCATTGACTTGGGCAATTTCGACATTAAATTGCAGCGAATTCACACGAAACCAAATCACATGCGATTCACAACTCACATTCTGGGCGCTGCCCTATTGATGCCTTTGTTTTCCAGTGCTCAATGCACCGATCTTTTCATCTCTGAATATCTTGAGGGCTGGAGTAATAACAAGGCCATTGAGATCTTCAATCCTACCGATGCTGCTGTGGATCTTGGCGATTATCGTTTGGAGCGCTATTCCAATGGAGCAACTACAGCTCAAGACAATCAAAAAGTAGACCTTTCCGGCACGTTGGAAGCCAATAGTGTTGTTGTAGTGGTCTTGGACAAGCAAGATCCCGACGGTGTAGACTTTGAAGCACCTGTTTGGGATGAGCTCGCTGAAGCGGCAGACTTATGGGTATGCCCCGTGTATGCAGAGAACAACACGATGTACTTCAATGGCAATGATGCCATGGTTCTTCGTAAAATATCAACCAATTCTGCGATTGATATCTTTGGTAAGATCGGCGAAGATCCCGGAGTCACCGGTTGGGCTGAAATGACGCAAAATCACTCTTTGGTGAGGAAAGAAGCCGTCACTCAAGGCGATACAGACGCAATCGATGAGTTCTTGGTCGTGGACGAATGGAACGGCACTTTGTGGTCAAGTGACTCTTTGGACTACACCTTGGACGTCGTCTTCGCTAATCTAGGTTCTCACACGTGCGACTGCGGCACCACTGTTGTTGATGAGCACTCGGTCTCAAATGAATTTGAAATCTTCCCCAACCCTTCTTCGGGCAATTTCGCTTGGCTGCGCAGCGAAAAAGCAGTGCAGGAAGTGACGGTTTACAGCCTCTCAGGTCAGCTCCTCGTCCGACAGCAACTGAACGGCCAAAAGGTCTCTCAATTGTCCATGAAAGATTCATCAGCTGGTATCTACCTCGTGGAAGTGACCTTTGAGAATGGCGCGCGCTCAATGCAGCGTTTTGTCCTGAAATAATTCCATAGAACATGGGTACGTTGAAGCCTTGGAGGTTGGTCGCATTCTTTTTGGTCGCATTTACTGCCAACGCGTCAGCCCAGTCCTGCATCGTCAAAGGTGCAGTTGAAGACGTCTTAACAGGTGAGCCGTTGATTGGAGCATACATTAAAACAGGCAACGAAATCATTTCGACCGACCTCGACGGCCAGTTCTCCATCCCCGCTCCTCTCGGAGAGTTGACAATTGAAGTCTCTTACATCGGCTACTCCAATCAATCGAGGCAGTTCAGATGTTTTGGCGGCGAAATATTTGCCCGATTCAAAATGGAGACATTGGTCATGAATGAGGCCGTGGTTGCCGCAGATATCGTGATCTCTAGGAAGACGCCGGTTGCATTTACGAATGTGCTGCCCGCTCAAATCCAAGAAGAATTGGCCGGGCGGGATCTCCCTATGGTATTGAACACTACACCCGGTGTGTATGCCACTCAACAGGGAGGCGGTGACGGAGATACCCGTGTTACCATTCGGGGCTTCGACCAAACGAATCTTGCGGTCATGGTCGATGGAGTTCCCATGAATGACATGGAAAATGGCTGGGTGTATTGGAGCAATTGGGCTGGCCTCGATCTAGTGGTGCGAACCACTCAAGTTCAACGAGGACTTGGCGCCAGCAAACTCGCTATTCCGTCCGTAGGAGGTACCATCAATATTTTGACAGGAGGCGATGAATCCGGTAACGGTTCCATTAATTACCAGTCAGAAGTGGGGTCATACGGTTATTACCGAAATAGCCTGAGCGGAGTCTTTGGAAACAAGGACAAAGGATTCCTCCATTTTGCGGGTTCTTACAAATCGAATCAAGGGTTTGCAGAAGGACTGGAGTCCACGACCTATGCATATTACCTGAAAGGGCGAAAGACCCTAGGGAATCACAACTTAAGTATCACCACCTTCGGAGCGCCTCAACGCCACGGACAGCGCGCGTACCAAATGCAAGTATTTGAATACGACAAGGATTTGGCTGCCCAACTCACAGATGGAACTGGGCAGCAGGAACTGGAGGATATTTACAACTCCAACTACAACCAAAATCAGTCCACCGGAGAAATTGACACTTCTTACAATACAGTCGTCGGTGGAGGACGAGGATTCAACGAATTTTTGGTCAACTACCATGAGGTGTACTACAACTTCAATGAGACCACGGGACAAGTTGACACTACTTACGGAGCAAACAGGAGGTACAATCCACGCCAAAACGCCTACTTCAAGCCCATTGTTACACTCCGAGACGTTTGGAGTTTATCGGACCGATCTTCACTGACCACTACCGCATACGCCAGCTTTGGCAGCGGCGGTGGAGAAGCGTTACTCAGCACATCCGGAGCATCGCGGCGCGACGACTACACCATGGATATCCAAGGGATTTGGGATGCTCACCAATTGTTTGAATTCGGGCCAAACGGTCTCAACGTCGACGAAAACGGAGAAAGGAAGGCTTCAAATTTCATTCGAATTTCACACAATGATCACCGTTGGTTTGGCGCATTGTCCAACTTCAAATCGGCCTTGAACGAGAACCTCAACTTTAGCGCAGGTGTTGATGCAAGGCATTACACCGGAAGTCACTACCGAACCATCGGTGATATGTTTGGTGCCGATTACTATGATGCTCCGAACGATCGCCGAGATCAAAATTCAGACTTTGATGAGCCGTTGCGCGAGGGTGATAAGTATTTTTATTACGATGACGGGCAAGTAGCGTGGGGCGGGTCTTACCTCCAATTAGAACTCGATAAGTATAATTTCTCTGCCTTCGTGAACGTGTCTGGAGCGCAGAGCTGGTATCGGGCTATTGACTATTTCAGACCGAAAACCGTGAGCCTTAATGACACCACTTACGAGGTGCGTTCGACGGATGAATACCGAGTGCTTGGCAACACGCAGTGGCTGATGGACACTACATTCCTGAGGGCGGACAATCCGGACTTGGAAAACTACACGACGCCATGGCAGCAACTCACCAGTGGCACCATCAAAGCAGGCGGTAATTATAATTTCAATGAGTGGCTGAACGCCTACACGAACATCGGCTACTTGAACCGGGCGCCTCTTTTCAACTCTGTTTTCGATCTCGACAACAACGTGATTGAGGGCTTCGAAAACCAATACGTGAAGGCCGTTGAAATTGGGATGAAATATGCACGAGGGAATTTTGCTTCGAACATCAACGCTTACCGCACGGGATGGGAAAACAAGGCTGTCAATCGATTTTACGGAGTCGCTGGACTATGGAACGATCCCACCCTCTCGGTTTACGCTGATACCAGCACGGTGGCGGGTCGAGACGCTTTGATCGCCCTTACAGAGGGTACAGGAGATGCGAGCGAGTGGGGAGAAATTGGAGCTGCTGTCATCGAAGACGCAGACCGTTCGTTGGGGTATAACTTGCTCAACGCAGATGCCGTTCACTCAGGATTGGAATGGGATTTCGCCTACGATGTCACTTCAAAATTTGATGTCCAGGGCGTGATGTCTTTGGGGAATTGGCGATGGACGAGCAACGAGCGGGTGGACCTCGTCAACCAAACGACCAATACATTCGTCACCCGCATAGCAGATGGCAGCAGGGCGGACACCTTGGTCAACTTGAATGGCGTGAAGGTGGGAAATGCCGCACAGCGTCAAGTGTCTATTGCCTTGAGTTACCGGCCGAAATACGGAACCTACATTTCCATCAGAAACACCTTGTTTTGGGAGCACTATGCCAACTTCTCTCCCGGAGACGTAATCACCCAAGGCGAACCCAAAGATGTTTGGGTCACACCGGGATATTCGCTCTTGAACATCAACGCAGGTACATCGTTTGACATATCCCCTAAAGCTCTGCTGCGGGTAAGACTAAGTGTAACTAATGCCTTCAATGCGCTTTACGTTTCAGACGCCAACAACAATTCCCAATACGCCAACAACAGGTATGGTCTTGAGGGTGGAAGCGGATGGGCCGAGGTATTCATTGGCCCACCGCGAATGGTGCGATTGAGCGCTGTATTGGAATTGAAAGGACTTCAAAATAAAAATACGAAGCAATGAATTTGAAATCAACATTGGCCGCGGCAGCGGTATTGTGTTCTGTGAACTTGACGGCTCAAGAGAACATCCTCGACATGCGCGAGAATTATAACATCGGCCAAACGGTCACCGTATCAGGTGTAGTCACCAGCGATGAGAACCTAGGTTCCGTGCGGTACTTGCAAGATGCTACGGCAGGCATTGCCATATACCCTGGAGAGGATTGGTCGAGTTGGGAAGCCACGCCTCAAATCGGTGACAGCTTATCTGTAACTGGAGCGATCACAGAATACAATGGATTGCTCGAAGTTGGGCCAGACCTCACAGCAGTGGATTTTTTCGGATTGGGGACCTTGCCCGAACCCTTGGAAATAACACCCGCTCAGATGGGTGAAAACCTCGAAGGACAGCTTGTGCGTGTCAATGGGGTTACTTTTCCTTTGGCAGGTACAACCATTGCTGGGAATAGCAGTTATGATTTCAATGCCTCCGGAGAAACTGGTGTTTTCTACGTTCGCACAAGCAATACCCTATTAGGTGAGCAGCTTTCTGGCTGTGAGGTTGACCTTTTGGGCATCGTTTCGCAATACACCTTCGACGGCACAGGCGGCTATCAATTGCTGCCACGTGGCCCCGTGGATTTGGTTCCTGTCTCAGCCGTGTGCTTCACTACGCCCGTTTCTCAAACGAATATGGAGACGACCAGTTTTACATTGTCATGGGCGACAGACATCGCCTGCAACGGTGTCATTGAATATGGAATGACAGAGGAATTGGGATTGACAGCAAGTGCGGTTCAAAATAACACCGCCTATCACCTTGTGAATTTAGAAGGGCTCAATCCAGGATCCATCTATTTTGCGCGTGCGGTTTGTACCCTTGAAGACGGATCTGGGGCAACATCAATGATTCGATCGTATGCCACCGTATCCGAGAGTTCGGGAGATATACACGTATACTTCAATGGCTCAGTCGACCACAGTGTCGCCACCGATGAATTGGCGATGTCGCTCGGCACCGATATGAACGATACGATAGCAGCATGGATTACCAGTGCGCAGCATACACTGGATGTAGCAGCCTACAACTTCAATGATCAAACCCTCCAAACAGCGTTCAATACAGCAGCTGCTAATGGAATTGAAATCCGATGGATCTATGAAGGCCAGAACGCGAACATCGGACTCAATAACCTCGACGCCTCAATCGTAACGCATCCCCGCAACGATAACGAAGGAAGTGGCATGCACAACAAGTTCATCATCGCCGATGCTGAGTACACGGACCTCGCCTTTGTGTTGACCGGCTCGACCAACCTCACCACTGGTAATTTGGTGAGTGACTTGAACAATGCAATCATCTTCGAAGATCAAAGTCTTGCTCGTGCATATGAACTTGAATTCGAAGAAATGTGGGGAAGTGATGGCGCGACACCAGACGCCAGCAACTCAAAATTTGGTACTGAAAAGACATGGAATACTCCGGTAAACTTTGTGATTGGAGGAAGCCCTGTTGAATTGTACTTCTCGCCATCTGATGGCACGAATGCGGCCATTCAGTCGCACATTGAAGCAGCAAACGCAGATTTCGAATTTGCGCTTTTGACCTTGACGCGCGACGATTTAGGCAGTGCCATCGTGGAACTCAACGAAAGTTTCTTTGTGAGTCCAATTGGAGCTATCGAGCAAATAAATACTACTGGAAGCGAGTATGACTACCTCATCGATAACGGTGTGCAGGTGTATCATCATGACATTAGCAACGATCTGCACCATAAATATTGCATCATCGACCACAGCGATATTGAATCAGATCCCTTGGTAATTACAGGCTCACACAACTGGTCTTCAACTGCAGAAAATGTCAATGACGAGAATACAGTAATCGTACATGATGCGCGAGTGGCCAATTTGTACCACCAAGAATTTCAGGGGATCCTCAATGCTTTGGAAGTTTCAGTTACAGAGATTGAAACGCGAGAGGCTACTTGTTCGGTTTTCCCGAATCCGGCGCAAGGATCAATCACCGTTCAACTCAATGATCCCAAGGCCTCGGGTGGATGGCTGCAGCTTTGCGATTCCAGCGGACGCTTGGTGTTTGAATCGCAAATAACGACGCCGACACATCAGCTTTCAGTGGCGCATCTGCCAGCCGGTCTTTACCTCGTAAAATTCGAAGAAAGCCTGCCT
>CESI01053125.1_pt1 | contig 152277 bp, 133 predicted proteins | sample 356301 | NCBI WGS metagenome assembly CESI01 (sample SAMEA2621423, study PRJEB7988) | marine metagenome | biome: marine biome (ENVO:00000447); feature: deep chlorophyll maximum layer (ENVO:xxxxxxxx); material: "saline water (ENVO:00002010), including plankton (ENVO:xxxxxxxx)" | depth 40 m | reverse complement strand
TAAGCCTGTAAGGCTGCTACTAATAATTCTAATATTCCTAATCCAAAGGCTAACACAAAGGATAACGAGCTCCCTAGCCAGCTTTTGAAAATAAACATCAACCCTATTAAACTCATTAATACAATGTGCCCAGCGGTGATATTTGCGTAGAGACGTATCATTAATGAAAAAGGCTTGATAAACGTTCCTAATAATTCAATTGGTGCTAATACCAAGCGCATTAACTTAGGAACTCCTGGCATCCAAAAAATGTGCATCCAGTAGTCTTTTTTTGCTGTAAATGTGGTAATCAAATACGTGAGCATTGCCAAACAAAATGTTACGGCTATGTTGTTGGTTACATTGATTCCTAGTGGTGTCAACCCTAATAAATTGATGGTCCAGACAAAGAAAAATACGGTGAGCAAATAGCTCATGTAACGCTTATAGTGTTTCTTTCCTATGTTTGGAATTGCGATATCATCTCTTACATACAATACGATTGGCTCGAGAATTCTGCCAATTCCTGAAGGAATTGAGTTTGTCTTGTAGGTTTTAGCCATTCTAGAAAAAACGAAGAATAACAATAATGAAACGATCATGATTGTAAATACGTTTTTTGTAATAGAAAAGTCTAGTGGCTTTACGTTTGTAGCGTGGTGGGTTTCATCGTAATTGATGGTTCCTTCCGCATCTGTTTTGTATATTTTTCGGTGGTCTAATTTGTAATAGGCGTCTCCAGCTTGTGCTACCGACTCTCCATGATGAAATTTTGAAGATGAAAACACTTGCAATCCATTGTCCCATAAGATGACGGGTAAAGGAAATCCAATGTATTCGTGTACACCTTCATCCGTTGTGTAAGACCACAAACCAAAGTCATAGGTGTCTTCTAAGTGGTGTTGAATGTACGCCTTAATTTCAGATTTAATATCCGTTTCTGTACCTTTTTCACCACCTGCCATAGATAAGAACGGGAGTAGAAAAAATAATAATGTAATTAATCTAATTGTTAATTTACTTCGCATAGCACTGTTTAATGATCACTTAAAAATCGATGCAAAGTTATGTATTAAATCAAAAACAAAAAACAATTTTTAGTCTTTATTTTAATCTTAAAAATGTGTGGAAAAATTAGGCGTTAAAACTACATTTCATTGAGCCATTTACTTAAGTAAATCGTCTCTAGAATTAAACAAAGGCTGTAGGGTATAAAAAATGCTAAAAACTCGAGGGTTTCAATGTTTCCATCTGCTTTGTATGCCCCATGAAATACAATAAAAAAAGCGAGGAACTTAACAAAGCTACTCCCAAGAAACAAAAACCCTATCTGGTTGGTATATTTTTCTTTTAATTTGAATAATAAAAATACGATGCCAATTGTCAAAAGCGTATTTATGATGTAGGATGCTAAAATTTTATTTTCAAACAATGGAAGGTCCGCGTTTTGAAGCAGAAATAAATGCAGTGCAAATGCCAAGGAAATGAGTAAAATTAAGCGGCTCGAAAATGAAACCATAGGATGCTTTAGCATAGACAATTGGAAAGGTAATTAATATTTAATTCTGTTGAGTTGCTTTAAGACAAGATAGATTGAAATTGCGACGCCAAAAAGTGTACAAAGAATTAGAAATAGTTTTTGGCCTGGGTTGTAGCTTTGGTCGAGCCACTTCCCTAAGCGAACAAACAGGTAAATAATAAGGCCCATTTGAAAGCCTATCGCCGATAGAATTCCGAGTTGTTTAAGCGGATTGTCCACTTTTGGGAGTGTTTTGAGATAAGACTGCTTCTGATTCGTTTTTCAATTCTTTTACAGAACCTTTCATGAGACAACTCGCATTAAACGTTGCGCCTGGTTCTACAGATAACTTCCCTATTTGCACGTCTCCTTCAATGTGTGCCGATGATCGCAGATTAAGGGTGTCTGAAACGTTTAATGTTCCTTTAAACTTTCCTTCCATATCCGCATTGTCACAAACTAAAACACCTTCAACTGCGCCTGTTTTACCAATGACAACTTTTCCTGAAGTGGTTAAAGACCCATTGACAACACCTTCGATTCGAAAGTCGCCTTCACTGATTAAATCGCCTGTAAAGGTTGTTCCTTGAGCAATTGTATTTTGTTGAGAAAATGAACTTGAACTTGATTTTTTGTTTTCTGCAAACATAGGTTTCGTTTTTAATTAATGGTTTCTAAGTAGGCTTCTAAAGTTTTATGTATTTGAACCGTTTGATAATTTTTGGAGGATATTCCAAAGAATGGTTTCGATACTTCTAGGTCGTTTTTAGTTTTTAAAATTTCTACAAATCCAAATGCACCTTGAACACTTTTTAGCCCATGAACTACAACAAAGATAGTGTTTGTATCATAACGATCTTTAGAAACGCTCAATTTAAAATAGTCAACATCTTCAATTGCAGTGCTTAAAGCTTCTTTGAACTCCTTAATTTCATTGGTTTCTGACTCCTCAAATTTAAAAATAGTTTTAAAATTCGTTTGCGTTGAGTCCTGAACAAACTCCATACTTTGTAGTTGTGGAATGACTGTTTCGTACATACGAGCTGCCTTTTTTCCTTCCATACTACTAGGGTAGTTTAAGGCTACAAAGTTTAACCCTTCTTTATAAGCTTCAAAGCCATATAATCTGGCTTTGGAAGTCACTTTTAAAAGTTCTAGCTTGGGTACAATTTGATCCCCATCCAAACGAATGATTTGTAGATCACAACCCTCAATAACCTGTTGATATTCCCCCAACTCAAACTGTGCATACAAGTTGTTATAAAGAGTTTCTGGACTGTTCTCATTGTTTAGCAAAGCTGATTCTGGGTTTAACAAAATCTCGGCATATCGTGAATCCGGATAGTTGTCAATAATATCGCTTTTAGCAAGTGCCTGTAAACGCTTAAGATCTAACAACGCATATAGTTTGTATAGATTATATTTCGCTGGCAAAACAAGACGGTCTTCTGGGTTTTGGTTCAATAATTGCTCGAGTTTGTCTTGTGAGCGTTTATACTCCTTAAACTTGTCTTTGTATATAAGCCCTAATTGGTAATATGCAAAATTGCGTTCTTTGGCGATACTGTCTAAAACTTTTTCTTCAGATGGAATTTGAGATACGTAAAAACCTACTGAATAGCGTTTTTGTTTTTCTTCTTCGGCGGCTTTTGCTATTTCATCGGTTTCTTTTAAGTCAGGTTGTGCTGATTTACTAGACCAACGCCAGTTGGTTTCTAAAGCACGATCGCCCCATATTCTAATAAACTCATTTTTTCCAAACGCCACTGTTGTTGGATTGTAAAAATAGAATGATTTTCCTTTTTTAGTAACTGAATTTTGTGAAGACGCAAAAGAATTGGCAGATGATTTAGCTGCTTTTTTTGAAGCTTCTTCTTCTAACTTTAAGTCTTCAATATAGGATTGAAAATAAGCTTCTTTTTCAGCGTCCGACATAGCTACTACACTTAAAATACTGTCATTTGCTTGAGCAATGGATTCGTAGTAAATGACATCTTCTAAATTATCTCGTTTGCGTTTGATGGCACGATATGGCTTACTGTTTTCTTTGAGTTTTAATAAGGTGCTGTCATAATAGGATCCTGCTAAAACATACTCTGAATAATCAAAATTTAGATCGCCTAAGGTTTGGTAGTTTGTAGCTGTCAAATAATCGTCTTCAGAATTGGTCCGTAGTGATTTATTAAAATACGTAATAGCTATTGAATCTGATTGATTCTGAAGTTGATACTTTGCAATTTGATGATAGATTCTGTCTAAAAAAGGTCTGTTTTCCCTGTTGGTTTCTAAATCTTCTAAAAGGTCTTGAAGAGCAAGCTTATCCCCATTTTTAAATTCAAAATTTTTAATTTTTTCTAAATGGGCACTAATCATATAAGTTCTTGGACTTCTTCTGTTAAGAGCAATCACTTTATCAAATGCAAGGTTGGCGCTGTCTTTTTTGCCCAAAGAGGAATAGAGTTGTCCTTCAATAAAATGCAAGCGTCCTCGTTGTTCGTTGTTCTTTGTAAGTTTTGAAGCCACTTGTAGTTGTGTAATCGCACTATCAAGTGATTTTGTCGTAATATAGGCTTGTGCTAAAGTCGAAGATGCTTCAACGATGTCGTATTTAGATAAGTCTTCTAACTCAATAAGTTTCTTTAAATCTTTGATTGCAACATCTTCATTCTGAAGACGAAGATTGGTTTTTGCGCGCCAAATTTTGGCTAGATTAATATTGCTACTTGCTGGATATTTGAATAAAATATAGTTGAATGCCTCTTGTGCAGGAATAAAGCGATTGTCAAAATAACGAGCTTTTCCCAATAACATGTAAGCTTCATCAATTTGTGGGTTTTTTTCTTTTCCCTTAATGTTCATCCCATGTTTTTGGATGGCTTTGACTGCTTTAACTTCTGCAAGTTCAATACTTGGGTTTTTTGCTTTGTCACTTGAAACAATGTCATCCGTGATTTGCAAACGCTCAACAGGCAGAATTTCCCAATAGTTGTCTTTATAAGCTGCAATAACAGCCGTTTTTCCAGATTCTAAGGCAACATTCCCATTAAAGAGGACATTATACTTTGTGTTTACAGAATGCCAAGAACGGTTCAGGAATCTATCTTTTTTCCTAGAACAACTTGAAACAGTTAAGAGTATTACAATCCCAACAACTATATAATTAAAAATGTTTTTCAACAGAAACGTCTTTGTTTATTAATAACTAAAAGATAGCACTTTATCGTATGCAAGGTTGTAAAAATAATCATCTTTTTGTAGAAAACTAGTAAAATATAGGGTTTTGACTTAAAATAATCGTGGGATCTGTTTTAATTTTGGGGAAGTCTTAACAGATGATTATCTTAAATCTTTCTTATTTTTGTTGAAAAAACTTCCATGGCTCAATTTCATTCTTTAAAAATAAAATCTATTTTAAGGCAAACCGACAAAGCAGTGAGCATCACTTTTGAAGTGCCAACAGCCTTAAAAGCTGACTTTGCATTTACGGCTGGCCAATACATTACTTTAAAAACAGTGATTGATACTAAAGAAATTCGAAGGGATTATTCATTAAGTTCAAGTCCTCAAAGTGAATCGCTAACGGTGACTGTAAAGGAAATTGAAAATGGTGTATTTTCATCTTATGCTAATACACAGCTAAAAACTGGAGATACTCTAGAAGTGGGAACTCCTAACGGGCGTTTTATTTATGACCCGAAAACTGATGCTTCAAACACAATTGTAGCCTTTGCAGCAGGAAGTGGAATTACGCCGATAATGAGTATTGCTCGTACCGTATTAGAAACCGATAGTAAATTTGTGTTGATTTACGGAAATAAAAGTCCTAAAGAAACTATTTTTTATGACGAGATTTTAAAGCTTCAAACACTCCACAGCAATCGCTTTATGGTGCAATTTGTTTATAGTGAAACTGATGAAAAAAACGCATTGTTTGGGCGTATTGACAGTGGTAACGTTCAGTATATTCTTAAAAACAAGATTGCTATCAATAATTCTCAAAAAATTTATCTGTGCGGTCCAGAAGGAATGATAAACACTGTCAATGGTATCCTGACGGAAAAAGGGGTTGAAGCTTCTAAAGTATTGTTTGAATTATTTACAGCTTCGGAAGTAAAGTCTACAAGCACAAGTACTAACGAGGGAGATTCTAACATTACGATTCTTGTGGATGAAGAAGAAACAACCTTAGTGATGTCTCAAAAACAAACCATTTTGGAAGCTGCTCTTGCAAATGATCTCGATGTACCATATTCGTGTCAAGGAGGTGTTTGTAGTAGTTGTATTTGTCGTGTGACTGAGGGGACTGCTACAATGCGACAAAATAACATCTTAACCGATAATGAAGTTGCAGAAGGGCTGGTTTTAAGTTGTCAAGCTGAGCCAACCTCAACGTCTATCAAGGTTGATTTTGACGATATTTAAAGGTTGTCTTGCACTGTTTTCACAATACTTTCAACGGTGATGGTTTGCATTGCAAACTCATACCCTTCTGGATAACTATTGCCGTATATTGACGTTGGAATTTTAGAAAATTTTTCCTGATCTGACAGTAGATTATTGGTTTTTAACTGATTAAAGGGTGCGAAACCAGCATTGGGATGAGTGACGCCCCAAAGCGTGACTACCTTGACTCCGAGCATTGCCGCCATGTGTCCATTGCTAGAGTCCATAGAGAGCATCACTTTTAAATTTGAAATAATATCTAATTCTTGTTCCAAACTAAATTTTCCCGCAACACAAAATACATTTGAATATTTGGAAGCAAGAGTTTCTAGTTGCTGTGTTTCATTTACACCACCTCCAAATAATAACACTTTCGTCTGTTTTTCGAGCTCAAAGATCACCTTATCCATTTTTGAAATGGGATAGGTTTTGGAAGCGTAGGCTGCAAAAGGGGCAATCCCTAACGTGGCGTCAGAAAAACCTTCAAGTATATTTGTGATCGAGTTATCTAGCGGTTTGGGTGGCGAAAAAGAAGGGGTGTCTAGTTTTAAATCGAATCCAAGACTTCTAAACACGTCTGCGTAACGCTGTGGAGTTGTGCGCAAAGGAGTATCGATTTTTCCAGTTATTAATGCCTTTTTTCTGGCGCGACCTTTATCTATTTGAGCAAACCTTATCCCTGATAGAAAGAATTTTAAAATTTTTGTTCGTAATACATTGTGTAAATCTGCAACTGCGTCAATATGGATATTTCGCAGTGATTTTGAAAGTCGGTATAAACCAACTATTCCTTTGTGAGAAGTGTTGAAATCCGCAGAGATTACGTTTACCTTTTCTAGATCTCTAAACAAAGGTGCAAATTGTTTTTTGGTGAGCACTGTGAGTTTGATATCAGGATAAGCTCTTGAAAAAGCGGCTAGTACAGGAACGGTCATTGCGACATCTCCCATGGACGAGAGTCTTATGACTAGTATGTGTTTGAGATCCGACACCACTAAAAATAAATTATTTAATCCCTCTTAAAACAGGGTTTAACTCGTCGTCATTATACATTTTCATTTGCTTGTAAACCTTCATATATTTATCGCCGTTGGCAATATCTTCTAACAAATCGTCAATTGCAATAGATAAATCTGTACGCTGTTCTAAAAGAGTGTTTAGTTTTGTTTGACAGCTCTTTTTATGGGAATCAGAAGCATCTTCTCGGACAGTTTCGAGGTGCATGTGATATATTTTTAAAGCTAAAATTGATAAACGATCAATAACCCATGCTGGACTTTCTGAATTTATTTTGGCGGTGGGTTTTGCTTGAACATTTTTATGAGTATCTAAAAAGTAACTATCGATAAACTCAACTGTGTCTGTTCGGTCTTGGTTTGAGGCATCAATCTTACGTTTTAATTTTAAAGCTGCAACGGGGTTAATATTTGGATCTCTAATAATGTCTTCATAAGCCCACTGAGCGGTGTCAATCCAACACTTTCTGTAAAGTAAATGTCCGATGAGGTCTTCTCCTTTATCATGTTTGTTTTGAAAAGGTTGATCTACTGAATTTAAAACTTTATAGGTTGCTATAACGTCTTGAAAAATGGAATTGGCTTTGTTTGAAAACATAGTCTATTATTTATGTGGCAAATATAAGTTAATTCTTTAGTTTAGTTTACTAGAAATGAAATATTCAGACCAACTTGAAGAAGGGCAGTAAAAAGCAGTAACCCTATAACGAGTTCTGACAACCAACGATACTTAGTGCTTTCGGAAAAATTTGCCAATACTACTGAGGAAGGCGCAATCGCAAATAAATAACCTCCTAGTTGGTGATTTGAGGTTGTAAATACAATAACATATCCTACAAAAATTGCTAAAACAAGGACAAAGAAATTCGGTGATTTAAATCTGTTTTTAAGTACTATTTTTATAATAAAACTAATTACACCAAATAAAACGATTCCCAGAAACTGAAGCGATTTGGGGTGGAGTATTGCGCTATTAAATGAAAAGGTATCAAAACTAAAGGGAGGTAAATATTCGAGGAAATTTGGAAATACATTTTCTGTGAGTAATCGATAGCTTGCCAAAAGTATTCCTACGACTAAAATTCCACAAAAAGGAATGACAGTGTTTTTAATTTGAGCAACAGAGTAAAATACCATAGCCAAAAATAAAACTAAAAAAAACAAAATAGCCCAGGGTTCAAAAATAGTTGCTAGACAGATCCACATGGAAGCATCTAATAGTTTTTTTTTGATGTTTTGATTTGTTTTTAGACTCATAATTCTTCGAAGGGAAAGCAGTATAAAAAAGTTTGAGATTAGTATGGAATTCGTCTCTAAACAAGATGGTATGAGTCCAATAAACAAACAAAAGTAAAGTGCTGCTAGACTATTTTTATTGGTTAAATTGTTTTTGGTGACTATAAATATTAACGTAAAAAAGGATGCTAATACCAATGAAAAATATCCAATTTCTTTTAGAGTGTTTGAAAGGTTTGCTTCGAAATCAACAATGAAAATACGTTGATATGCAAACATACAAATCAGTACAATTAAAAAAATTATATACTGAATTGGTTTAGATGTTTTAAAAAAGCTTGTAATCATATAAAGTGTTGACTATATTTGCCCTGTAAATATAAGGTTATTATAAAAATGTCTTGTGAGTTTGGTAAATCAACAATATCATTTAACATTTTATAACCCAAAAACTTTAAACTAAAGACCTATGAAAGATTTATTTTATGCCATTCAAGACCTTTTCGAGAACGTATTATTAGCTCCCTTTGATGCTTTAAGAGCTTTGGAGTTAGAAAACTGGTTTGGCGCAAATATTATGTCTTGGGGATTCATGAGTATTGGGCTGGTTGCCTTTGTGTATTGGATGTTACAACTCAAGTCTTTTAGTGACAACAATGAAGAAGATAAGAGCATCTCTTCGCATTCTTACCTATAGATCAAATCCAATATCTTTTCGATAGTTCATTCCTTCAAATTTGAGGAGTTCTATTGATTTATAAGAGGTGTCTAAAGCCGATTTGAAATCTGCTCCAAAAGAGGTAACGGCCATAACGCGTCCTGCAGAGGTTACAATTTTTCCATCTTTATTTTTTGCACCCGCATGGAATACCATTGAGTTTTCAATTTTTTCTAGTCCTGTAATTTCTTTTCCTTTTTCATAAGCTTCTGGATACCCTCCCGAAACTAACATAACTGTTACTGCAGTTTGTGAGTCAATTTCAATGTCGACTTCATTCAAACATTGTTTGTCAATCGCTTGAAATATTTCAACTAAGTCTGTTTTTAATCTTGGCAAAACAGCTTCCGTTTCAGGGTCACCCATTCGAACGTTGTATTCAATCACAATGGGTTCTGAATCCACCATTATAAGTCCAATAAATATAAAACCTTTATAGGGTAATTGGTCTTTAACAAGACCGTCAACTGTTGGTTTTACAATTCTATCTTCTATCTTTTTTAACAATACCTGATCTGCAAAAGGAACTGGAGAAATAGCTCCCATACCTCCTGTGTTTAAACCTGTATCGCCCTCCCCTATTCGCTTGTAATCTTTGGCTGTAGGAAGGAGTTTATAATGTTTTCCATCGGTTAAAACAAAACAACTCAATTCGATGCCATCTAAAAATTCTTCAATCACAACCTTAGAGCTTGCGACTCCAAATTTAGATTCCACTAGCATATTTTTAAGCTCTTGCTTTGCTTCTTTTATGTCCGAAAGGATGAGTACTCCTTTCCCTGCGGCAAGACCATCTGCTTTAAGTACGTACGGCGGCTTTAGTGTTTCTAAAAATGCAAATCCAGCCTCAAGGTTATCTTTGGTAAAGCTTTCATATGCAGCTGTTGGGATGTTGTGACGGACTAAAAATTCTTTTGCAAATTCTTTACTGCCTTCAAGTTGAGCTGCAGCTTTTTGGGGACCAATCACAGCAACGTGTTGGAGTTCGCTGTCTTTTAAAAAGAAATCGTAAATCCCATTTACAAGGGGATCTTCTGGCCCTACAACAACCATTGAAATCGAATGTGCAATCACCTGGTTTTTAATGGCTTCAAAATCTGTAACAGCGACCTCAAGATTGGTGGCTATAGATGCTGTTCCGGAATTGCCTGGCGCCACAAATAACGCATTACACAATGGGCTCTGGGAAATTTTCCAAGCAAACGTATGTTCTCTGCCTCCGGCTCCTAAAATTAAAATATTCATGAAACTATTTTGATTAATATGCTTTTTCTTCTCCTCTGATCGTATTAAAAAGGGTTTGAAAAATAATTTTTAAATCTAAGAAAAACGACCAGTTTTCGATGTAAAAAATGTCGTGCTGAACACGTCCTATAATATCTTTGTCAGATTCGATCTCTCCTCTGTAACCACTCACTTGAGCCAAACCAGTGATTCCTGGCTTTACAAAGTGACGCACCATAAATTTGTCTATTTTTTTGGCATACATATCTGTATGGGTTAACATATGAGGGCGTGGTCCTACGACGGACATTTCTCCTAAAAATACATTGAAAAACTGAGGCATTTCGTCTAGACTTGTTTTGCGGAGTAGTTGCCCAAATATAGTGATACGGGCGTCGTCTCGAGAGGCTTGAACTAAATCTGAATTGGGGTTATTAACCATGGACCTAAACTTAAAACAGTTAAAAGATTTAAAGTTGTATCCATTTCGTAATTGGGTGAAAAAGACAGGACCATTGGATTCGACTTTAATGACAAGGGCAACCAAGGGTGTAAGCCATGACAAAATGAATATGATCACAGCCAAAGAAAATACGATGTCAAATCCTCGCTTTAAAAGCGCGCTTAAAGGGTCGTCTAAAGGAATGGTTCTAAACGTTAGAATAGGAATAATTCCATAATAATCGTGTTGTAATTTTTTTGATAAAACCTTGCTTCTATCTGGAATAAACTTAACTACTTTAAGGTTGTTATCTGCGTAGTTTACCACAGCTAAAAGATCTTCATTATTAAGTTCTGATATAGAACAAAAGATTTCATCAATATTTTCGTTTGTGATATAATCAAAGATAGCCTCCAAATCTAGTTTGGATCGGTCTTTAAAACAAATAATTTTTTTATTAAAAAAACCATAGGCTGGTGTATCTAACAGAACCTTTTCGAGCGATTCAGATTGAGGGGTTTTACCTAAAATAATCGTTTTACGAATATTACCTTTAAAAATAGCGCGATATCTTTTTAGTAAAAAGAACATTAAATATTTAAAAATCGCAATACAAAAAAATGCTACTAAAATATAGTAAATGACATCTTTTGGATTGAGGTTCAAATCGAAGTTAATCCCCGAATACGCAAACATCAATAAACTAAAGAGGAGAATTTGTCTAAATAATAGTTTAAGAATTCTTATGACAGTGGAAAACCTATGAACATCATAAAACTTAGACACAAAGGCGGTAATCACCCATCCAAAAGAGATGAATCCTATAAAACTAAGAGTATGTATATCTTTAAAAAAATAAAAAAGCCCAAGCGTATTTATAAGTGCCAAATCGGCAACATAAGAAATGGGTTTTATAAATCCTGAATATCGACCGTGCTTAAATAGACTCACTTACTGTTTTATATGTTTCGAAAAATCTTTGTGATCAATCTTAGTTAATTTTTCATCCGATAAGTTCTGAAAATAATTAAATGTTCGTTTCATTCCTTCAGTTCGGGATATTTGTGGAGACCAATTTAACAATTTTTTTGCTAATGTAATGTCTGGTTGTCGTTTTAAAGGGTCATCTTCTGGAAGCGATTTAAAAATTATCTTTTGATCCGAGTCTGTTAATTTTAAAATTTCATCGGCAAATTCAATAATTGTGATTTCATCAGGGTTTCCTAAATTAACAGGATTTGAATAGTCACTAAATAACAAACGATAAATCCCTTCAACTAAATCATCGACATAACAAAAGGAACGTGTTTGAGTTCCTTCACCAAATACAGATAAATCTTCTCCCCTAAGGGCTTGTCCCATAAATGCCGGGATCACACGTCCATCGTTCAGGCGCATGCGAGGGCCATAGGTATTAAATATGCGTACTATACGTGTTTCTAATCCATGAAATCGGTGATACGCCATTGTAATAGCTTCTTGAAATCGCTTGGCTTCATCATAAACACCTCTGAGGCCAATAGCGTTTACGTTTCCAAAATAATCTTCGGATTGTGGGTGAACTAAAGGGTCTCCATACACCTCAGAGGTCGAGGCAATGAGAATGCGTGCGTTTTTGACTTTGGCAAGTCCGAGTAGGTTGTGGGTTCCCAAAGAACCAACTTTAAGGGTTTGAATGGGGATTTTAAGGTAATCGATAGGACTTGCGGGGGAGGCAAAATGTAAAACATAATCGATGGATTCTTTAATGTCTACATGGGCCGTTACATCGTGCTCTATAAAATGAAAGTTTGGATGGTCAAATAGATGTTGGATGTTGTCCTTATCTCCAGTGATAAAATTGTCCATGCCTAAAACTCTAAAGCTTTCAGAAATGAAGCGATCGCATAAATGGGATCCTAAAAATCCTGCAGCACCAGTAATAAGTATGGTTTTGGACATAAAAATAATTACATAGACTACAAAGGTAAGCAAATATTGTTCTAAGTTTGAAATGACTTTAAAAAAGAAAGCTTGCTGGCTTTAAAAATGAAGCGATAATAGCTTAGTATCTTATCACAAGTAATAAACAATCAAATTAGAAAAAACCCTACTTTGGTTTTAGATTGCTTAGTTTGTCCACTGTGTTTTTTTGTTTAAAGAGTATTGACTTTTTTTAGCATCATTTTTCCCAATCTGAGTACAATCTTTCTACTGTTTCTTTAAACTCTACTTCAAATCTTTCTTTGCTAAACTTTTCAGCATTTTCTCTAACCTTTTCAGGATTAAAATCAATTGTATCCATTTTTTCAACTCCTTGAATAATAGCTTCTATAGATTGTTCATAAAAAAAACAACCACTAACTTCGTCACTAACTGTTTCTAGAGCACCTCCTTTTCCATATGCTAAAACAGGAGTGCCACAAGCTTGAGCCTCTACAGGAACAATTCCAAAGTCTTCTTCTGCTGCAAAAATAAAAGTTTTGGCTTTTTGAAAATACGTTACGATTTCTGATAAAGCAACATGACCTAATAAACTAACATTTTTAGTCGCTTTTGCACTTAACTTTTTCATTTCAGGACCATCACCTAAAACAATAAGTTTTTTGTATGGTAACTTTGAAAAAGCCTCAACTATAAGATCAATTTTCTTATAAGAAACTAATCTTGAAGCCGTTATATAATAATCTTGTTTAACTAATTCTAGTGAAAAATTATTAATATCTACAGGGGGATATATAACTTTAGCCTCTCGACCATATATCTTTTTTATTCTTTTTGCTACATAGTTAGAATTAGCAATGATGTGGTCTACACGATTAGTATTTATTACATCCCATATTCTCATTTTACTTAATACTCTTTTAGCATACCAAGCTTTAATCCCTTTCAGATCAGATTCTTTTAAATATTGGTGGTATAAATCCCATGCATATCTCATTGGAGAATGTATATACGCTATATGCAATTGATTACAATTTGTAATCACACCTTTAGCAACTGAAGCAGACGATGATATTATTAAGTCGTAATCATTTAAATCAAATTGTTCTATAGCAATTGGAAATAGTTCTAGAAATTTCCTGTGATTAGATTTAGCCGTTGGTAGCTTTTGAATAAAACTTGTATTTACCTTATCATTATTTACTGTAAATATATTTTTTCTATCTTTTTCATTCAAAAAATCAATTAATGCATAATGGTCAAAATCAGACCAAATATTATTGAATGATTTAATGACTTTTTCGGCACCTCCATTTACATAATACCAATCATGAACCAAAGCTTTTCTCATTTTAATATTTTTAAGACAAATATATATTTATTTAAACTTCTAAATTGAAAAAATAATTCTTACTTGATTTTTAATGAATAACACATAATGGAAAGTATAAATATAAACATATATGATCCAGCACCTGCCAACAAGTTAAAAATAGGCATAGTTAAATTTACACCCAATAGAATTACAAAAAACACTTTGGCTATAATGTTTGTTTTCGCTAAAATAAACACCCAATTTTGAAAAACACCAAATAGAAACATAAAAATTAGTGAAAACCAGCCAAAGTCTATAAAAAAAGAACCGAAATATGACGTGTAAACGTAATCCCTAGGATGGTACTTATTAGTGCTTAAGTCGTTTTTAGTCAAGCCTAATCGATTTAATAATTTAAATATAGGGTTAAATGAATAAAGTCCTTTGGCTTTTGGGAAATCATTGTTCACGATGTAATCTAATTCAAAAAAACCATGAATTATATATTGTCCTGTATGTATAAACATAATTTGAGCCTTCGAATTTAAGCTCTGAGGGGATTCTTCAATCTGGTTTAATTTAAAATCTTTAATTTCAACAAAGTCATTATATCTAACATGAGCAACTTTAACTAAGGCGTTTTTTTCTGTACTACTTTCACTCATTCGTTTATTTAAAATGATATATGAAAAAAAACTTAACGCAAAAGCAGAAAATATAATAACTAGTATTGTTTTTTTTGATGGTTTTAATTTTTTTCTTTGGTAATAAAAAAAAGATACAAATATTAATATTGCTAAATCAAAAAAAGGCTTTCTTGTACCAAACAAAAAAACTGTTATTCCAGAACAAATAATTAAAAATACAGCAACAACCCAAAATATTTTATTTTTGCTTTTTTGAATTATTAGTATTAGAAGCGGAATAAAGTATAAAACTCTTAACGTACTGAATAATGTTATAAGGAGGTGAGGTTGTGTTGCATTATTGCTCTTTAAAAATCGGTTAACATGGTAAGGGTTATTCCACTTAATGTCTTTTAGAAAAAAGAAGTCTATATACCTAATTGTTAAACCGATTGCTGCAATTACTGCGAAAATTATAAAATAATTAAAAGGTTTTAACGTGTATTTTGTAGTCTTATGAAAGCTAAAAAGATAGTACCCTATGATAAAACAGATTACACAACTGGCAATAAAGGATAAGGTTTCAAAAGATAAGCTAGTGGTATTGATTGGTAATATGATGTAAAACATAAACCAATTTATGAACCCTAAAATAATGCTAAAAATAAAAGCGTTTTTTAATTCAAAAATTTGAAGAAATTTATTCATAATAAGAACAGAAAGATCATTAGACTTAATAAATTAATTCCAATAATTGTGTAAAATGATTTTTTAAAAACTATTTGTTTTTTTGTTAATGAATATATTTGAATGAGTGTTGCTAAAAATACTACAAACATATGTACAAATGTAAATATTTGAATGGTTAAATTTGATTTTATTACCCATAAAACAAATAGAAAAACCGTTAATAAAAACAAAAACAATTTGTTGTTTTTATTTGCCAATTTTTCTCTATCTATAATATTTGAAAATAATGCTGTGGCTATCCAAAACACCATTTGAGTGCATAATAAGAAGTAAACACTTTTGTAGTCATTTTTTGTAGTTTCATAAAACTCTGAAAAATAAGGCAAAATATATGGTACTACTACAAAAGCACTTATTGATATTATGTATAATCCACCAAAACAAATTGAAAAATAATGGTCTAGTATTTTAGGATTTAATTGATACATTTTTTTAAAAAATACAATATTTATTACTTGATGTAACATAACTATAACGGCCGATAACCTAAAGTAAAAAGCATAAATACCAACCAACTCGTAATCATTTAAAAAGAACTCTATTAAAATTCTGCCTGATACCGTTAAGAAGTAGATTAGGAGGCTCCCAATCAAAACTGGAAAGCTATACGCTAATACAGAGCGATAGTTATTAAAAAGCTCCTTAAAATCTATTTTTAAAAATTGATAGATTGCATGAAAAACATAGAGTATTGCGTAACATTGTACTAAATTACTTACCACCTGTATGCTTGGAGTTACTATTTTTAAATAACTTAAAACAACAAACAATAAAATAACCACATAAACCCCGGAATCAAATAAAACCGCAATACTAATTTTTTCTTTTGTTTTTAACTGCGTAGATATGTATAACTGATTACTTATAACAAAAGCAACATTTAGGGCGATGAAATAGCTTAAATCAAAATTAAACGTATAATAACATACTTGAGAAATAATAAAGAACGCTAAAAGCCATGTGTAATGAAAGTTAAAAACATTATCTACTGCTATATTATTGTTTTTAAGCTTAAAATAGGGATATGCCGACGGTACTCCTAAATTTATTAACGTATTAATTACCATACCCAATCCAGCTAAGGCATACTCTAATATACCAAAATCTTCTTTAGATAAAATTTCAGCAACTAATAATGGGGCGATATAAACTGTTGCTTTAGCTATAGTAAATACTATGCCAAAAGCTGCATGTTTTTTTATTTGAGTAATTGTCTTCAAAAAATGTTATAGTTTGTTTTTATTGTTATGACGATAATATAACTATAGTTTATTTTCAATATTGTTTAACGTACTATCTATAGTGTATAAAAAAGGAATAATAAGCGAAAAAACAACCACACCATGTTGCCTAAATAAATACGACTCAAACCCACAGGCTATGATAAAAAAAGATAAAAATACAGGGTAAAAAAACTGTTTTCTGTTTGATTTTTTCAACAAAGAATAAAGTAAGAACAAAAAGACAAACCCTCCCAAAACGCCTGTTTTTAAAAACTCTGATAAGTATTGATTATGATTGTTTAAGTGTCCCTTAGCGCCTCTTTTAAAATTAACCGCTTTGTATTGTGTGTTAAGCGCTTCTTGAAAATCGCCTGTACCCACACCAAAAGGTAATGCCTTAATTATTTCTTTTCCAGCCAAATAATTGATAAGTAATCTGTGCTCAAAGGTGTTTTTGGTTTCGGTGTATTTGTTTTTAGTGATAATGGTTTCTAAATCAAAATCAGTTGTTTTTACAAATACTCCTAGTCTGTTTTTAACAATATTAGTTTGTGAGGCTGCAAATACGCTAATTAATGCAATTGCTATTAAAAATAGAGCTTTTTTTACTTGCCTTCTATATATAAGAAGTGCTGTGTATGTTAATCCCAACATACCTATAAAAAGCAAAGACGTTTTGTTTCCTAATAATAATAAAATTCCAATTGAAATGAATAGGAGTATAGTGTTAGTTACGCGTTGTTGTTTTTCAAAAATAGCCTTAATCGTAATTAATATGGGTAACATTACTATAAATGCTAAATAAAACTGACTAATTCCCAATTGCTTTTCAATAGTAAAGTGTACAAAAACGCTTATAGTTCTTTTTAAGATAAACAAATGTGACAGCAAAAGCAGTAAAAATGTGATTACAATGGCATATTTTAAAAAGGTCAACAGCTTATTGATTTTTTGAATGTTTATTGACTCTGTAAAAATAATGGCAGGAACAAACAACAGCGGCAACATTACTTCAATGCGTCTTACAGCAAAACTCTTGTCTTGAGAATAAAAATACCCTATGCATTGCACAATAAAGAATGCTATATAAAGTAAGGATATTTTATGCTTTTTTATTGCCTGTATCTTTATAGCGATATTTTCTTTTGTGTCCAGAAAAAAAAGGGGAATTAACAAAAACAAAGCAATGTTATTTATGGCATACGATAGTGTAAACGAACAAAGAATCAAGGCTACAATTATACAGAATATAACCTCTCTATATTTAATTAAATATGTTATGTTAATATTCATGTTTCACTAGAATATTTGTGAGTTTGTCGTCCTTTATTAACAATTTTTTAGCTTTATTACTTATTCGAATATTGTTTATAAAGGTTGGTTCGTGGTATTTGCCTTCATCTAACCTTAAACTATACCTCCCTTTATTATAAATACTGTTTATTACTAGTGAGTCTATCTCACAGCTGTTACACCTATTTATCCAAACAGCCGAAAACTCAGTTTCTTCTCCTGGACTAGCATCATCAAGTCCAAACATATTTTCATTGCTCCCAAGTCCAAAATTGAATACCTGAACTTTGTTTATTTGGTGATTGTTTCCAGTAAGGTACAAAGCGGTTCTGCCAGCATTATTTATGCTTAGGCTGTTTATAAGGATATTTTCAGGGTTGTTTTTCCATCCATGTACTTGTAAAGCCGCTGCTGTATATTTAAAAAACTCTTTTGGTTCGCCTCCTGTATCATTAATAGTAAGCGAATTAAACCTTATGTTTTTACTGCCAGCGTAAATGCTAACACCCCGATTTTTTTGTCTATGCATGTTTTGGATTGTATCGGACATTAAAAACACATCATCAAAAGAAATGTTGTTGGACCGTCTAATAAACAACTTGTCTAAGATGGTTAAGGTGCCTGTAATTTTAATATACTGAGAGTTTTCTCCATTTTCATCTATTATTTGAAATCCTCCACCTAAAATAACCTCATCAAAATGTAAAGAAATATTTGAAGATTTTTTTAATACAATAGATGTATCATAATACCCTTTAGGAAACTGTATTGGTAACCCTTGATTTGCTAGATACAACACATCATTTAGATGTTTTCCTGAAACAGCTTTATTGGGAAATATACCATAACGCCTTACATCGCCTTTGGAATAAGCGCTATCAAAAATAAACTCTTTATCAATAACATTAAGGTCTTCGGCCGGGGCTATAATGTCTATGCTTCCTTTAGTATCAACACAGGACATAAACAATATTAACCCAAAAACTAAACAAAATTGTTTCATTACTTACTCTTTATAACAAAGTTTAAATTATTTGGCCAAAACTTAAATACTAATAAGGCTATTAAAAAAGCAAACAAAAAGTATGATGACGATCCTAGCATAAAGTTTATAAAAAATGAGGTAACGAGGATTGTTGAAAGATATCCATAAAAAATTAAATGTGGTGTGCTACCTCGTTTTGCATAAGTATAGATTCTTTTGGTAAAACGACCCCAAAAAAACATTACTATTAAGCCAAACAAACCAAAATCGATGTAAAAAGGGCCCCAAAATGTTTGGTAAACGGCTTTCCTTTTTACAACAACACTCAATTCGCTGAAAGATTTTAAAGGAATACCTAGCATTTTAAAAAACTTAAAAAACACATTAAACTCGTATTGTCCATAATAATACCCAGTTGTTTTGTCAAGGTCATTTACAAGTCTTACATATTCGAAAGCCCCATGTACAAAATAATGTTTTAAGCTAAAAAGCCCTAGCATTCTACTTTTTTCTTCAGATGTGGCTCCATAAAAATCTTGTTTAAAATCGGTATCAAATTTCACCCATTGGTAGTCTTTTTTTTCCCAAACTCGAAATACACGATCACCATAATTAAAACGTGTTAAACGAGTATCCAATACGTTTATGGAATACGACACAAACAAAAGTGACACTATTGCCAAAGGAATAAGCACCTTTTTTTTAAATATAAATTTAGGCAACGAAGCTAATGATGTTTTAAAAACTTTAAATTTAACAACAGTAAACGTTGTGTTTTTAAAAAAGCTGGCATAACTTACAAAAATAATGGTAGTCCCCAATAATGCAATAACGGTCCTCCCTCCCATAAAAAACGTTTCAATTATTGGATATAAACCAAAAATTATAATTAAAAAAAGATAAACTTTATTAAAATATTTATAATTATAAATTCCTATTAAAAGCGCAACAAACGAAAAGGGATATAATATAGATGCAATTGCACCTATAGCGCCTCCAGTGAGCTCTTTGCCCATATTCTCTAATCGGTGTTCAAATATATCATTAGAAGTGTAAATACCTGTTTTAAAAACACCGATATAAATTTTTAATACTATCCCAAGAAGCCCTATAAAAAAAAACAAATATGTAATTTGTTTTAACTTTTTATCTGACGTTATTTTTAAGGTTTTTATTGACGTAGTTTTTAAAGATATGGTGCCAAAAACAAAAGCTAAAATAAATAAAATAAGTATTAATAAAGGAAACCAAATGTTACCATTATATAGGTATTTAACTGGCAATTGCACATAAAAAAACACCCAAACTAAAAAAGACCATAACAACAATTTAACTGGGTGTATCGCTTTCATTATTCTTTTACATAAACTGTTTCGACCAAATTAGGTGCTTCTACTTTTTTTAACTTACTCTTTACTTTTTCTAGGTCGTTCTCAATATATCGCAACCCTTGCCCAACATACATACCTGGTTTTTCCAGACTTTTTGATATTACACTACCTCCTCCAATATGTATGGCATTTGCAACTGTTACGTCAGGGTTAAAAATACATCCAGACCCAATATATACATTGTCACCAATTTCGATACTTCCATCAATTCTAATTCTGTCTTTACCTAAATCTGCATGATAATAACCATGAGTCCAAATTTGAGACTTCACACCCGCTAGGATAGAGAATTTACCAAAACTTATACTTCTTGTTAAGTCTAAATGATGCTCCGTAGTTATTTTTGTTAACTCACCTAGGGACAAAGTACTTTCGCCATATGTTATACCTTTGTATCCTCTAGTAAAATAATTTTTATTTCCTATAGCTGCATCAGGTTTTAATATTAAATTAAATGGCCCTTTCAATATATTTAAATACCCAATATTAGATCTATTATGTAAATTTATAGATTGATTTAATATAAGGTTAAAATGTCCTATTCTAACATTATCTCCAAATATTATTTGTTTTGATTTTAAGAATGAAAAACCAATCTTTACATTTTTTCCAACTTTATGCCCAGAGGCTCTAAGTAACAAAACACCAAGGAATGATGGTAAAATACAAACTAAAAAACCAATGAAATTTTTCAAACTTTATTGTTTAATATTTGATTGAACGCCTTAACTAGGTCGTTTATATTGCCTTTAGAAACCGAATATGAACTATGATAAGGATCTGAAATAACGCCTTTATAACTTGTAGCGCTTAACAAATTTAAAAAATCTATTTTCTCATTATCCGGTAAGATAGGAAAATTATTGTTTTTAATATTTAAAATTTGTGTTTGCAATAATTCAAGGTCGTGTAAGTATGCGCAATTGGACGTCTCGTTATTTAGCGTTTTAACTAATGTTATTATTGGTTTATTTGCCAAAACACATTCAATTGCAATGGTACCGGTAACGGTTACAAACAAATCTATCTCATTAAAAACAGCATCCATTGGAACATCGTGCCTTAGTGCCACAATGTTGGGATGGTTATTAATATAACTCAATAATTTAGCCGAAAGTTCATATTTCGATTTAGGATTTGGTTTAATGTACAGTACTTCTGCCTTTTTAAGTTGCTCGTGCAGTTTTACTATTGTTTTAAATTGATCTCTATGCGGTCTTCCCCATACATCTATATTTGCTTCAGGTTGCATTTGCAGTGGATACAATATTGAAAATGTCTCTTTATCTATTGTTGTAGTAGCAAGCTCATTCCAATTCTTTATAGTATTTTTCTTTTTCCTTTCTTTTGCAAGTTTAATAATTGGAGAAGGCGTATTATACAATTCCCCTTGATAATAAGAGCTAATAATTTTCCATTTGTCTTTAATCTTTTTCTTTTTAGAAAAAGATGCTTTTTTCATATAATCAGGTTTAACATTACGATTAATTATATTATCTATAGTTTTATGCCCTTCTTCTGTACTTAACTGTTCTTTACTTCCTTTGTGTGGAGTTAATGTGTCGTACTTATAAAATGAAAAACGCCCTGTAGGATAACGACAGGTGGAAGGATTTAAAAACAATAGTTTTTTTTCCTTACATATTTTTATTGTTAACAACTCGTGAAACGCAGTGCACTCACCAAAAACAATGTTAGGGTTAATTTTTTCAATTATAGTTTTAATTTGTTGGTAATAGTAATAAAAATATGAGGTGTCTTTTTTGTTGAAAAAATTTTGTTGTCTATCCGATTCTAAAATTGGATTTAGGTCGACACTATCATCTACCTTAACTTTTTTAGAAGGAAAAGGAATAATATTTACATGTCCGACTTTAGGTGAAAATTTAGGGTTTTGTACTATCCAATAAATTTCATGGTTCTCTTTTAGGTGCCCACATATTGCTTCCCAAAAATATGTTTTATATCTATTTTCAATAAATAGTAATTTCATTTTTTACAGAATTTAGTTATTTGTTGATCTATCATTTTAAAAGAAAGTGGTGTTCCTCTTTCAATATCTTTAACTACTCTTTTTCCCAACACTTCCTTATAATACTTAGGATGTAGTCCATAACCTGGTCTAATTGATCTTACATTTTCTTCTGTAATAGTATCACCATGCTGTACGTCTTCTACAACAAAAAGTGATCTTGCAAACTTTTTGTTGTTTTTTACTTTTTCTGAAATTTCATAAGATACTTTTCCTAATAATTTTTCAGTATCTCTTACCTTATTTACTAAGTCGGTAAATTCTTCTACATCTAAAGAGAAATCTGCATCAGGGCCGCCAATAGATTTATCTAAAATAAAATGCTTTTCTATGACTGCTGCACCCAAGCTAGTTGCTACTGTTGGAGCCAAAGAACCATAGGTGTGGTCACTAAAACCAACTTCAACTCCAAATCTAGATTTTAAATCTGGAATGGTTCTTAAATTAGCTAACTCTAAAGGAGCTGGGTAAGAGGAGGTGCATTTTAATAATATGATGTCATTATTACCCGCTTTTCTACAAGTATCTACCGCTAGCTGAATATCTGCTTCTTCAGCTATTCCTGTAGACATAATTATTGGTTTCCCTTTCGAAGCTGCATATTCTATAAGTGGAATGTCTTGAATTTCAAAAGAAGCTATTTTATATGCGGGAACATTTAGTTCCTCCAAAAAATCTACTGCCGTAAAATCAAAAGGGGAAGAAAAACAAATTAAACCTTCTTCTTCGGCTACCTCAAACAATCTTTTGTGCCACTCCCAAGGCGTATAAGCTTCTCCATATAACTCATATAATGTTTTACCATCCCATAAGGTTCCTCCTTCAATTTTGAAATGCTTGTTATCGCAATCAATCGTTAATGTATCTGGAGTGTACGTTTGAAGTTTAATAGCATCAGCGCCTGTTTTTTTTGCGGACCTAATTGTTTCAATGGCGATATCTAAATTACCATTGTGATTTGCCGATAATTCTGCAATTATAAAACATGGATTATCGCCTCCTATTAACCTATTACCTATTTTCATTTCCAAATATATTTCCTATAGCAAAAGTACAATTTTCTGTTCTTATAACATCTAAGCTCAAGGTGCCATTTTTTATCTTAACAATCAGTTTTGGTTCAATTTTAACAATCTCGCCGTTCACTTGACTCTTTGAGGTTCTTTCATTAGAAAAAGATACTCTATCAATAATAATTTTTTGAGTCTTATAAAAGGTGAAAGCTCCTGGGTATGGATTTGCCTGTGCTCGTATCCAATTATGTATATCTTCCTTTGTCCAGTTCCAATTAATTTCACCATCCTCGGCTGTACGCTTACCAAAATAAGTTGCGTGTTTTTCGTTTTGAACTATTAAATTCAATTGATTATGCACTAAATTGTATAATACCTTTTTAACTAATGGATAATATGCATTAGCATATTTGTCAAGCATTATAGCACCTGTATCTTCAGTCTCTATTGGCATTTCTAATTGATGTATAATTTGCCCCGTGTCGCATCCTGAATCTATAATATGGGCTGTGATTCCTGCTTTAGTTTCGCCATTTATAATTGCCCAGACATGCGGAGTTCTGCCTCTGTATTTTGGTAATAATGACCCATGAATGTTAAATGTGAGTGAATTTGAGTGCTCAATAATATCCTTTTCGATTAAAAACAAATAGTTAATAGACGCTATGACATCTACGCTAAAGTTTCTTACAAAACTATACCCATTGCCTTTTCTTGGGTTTCCAGTGAAAAAAGGGATATGGTTATTGGTTGCAAAATCTATTATTCCAAAAGAATTGCTGTCTGTTAAAATAAATTCTATGGCATATTCCTTCGCTATTTTGGATAAGGTGTTTAGACCTAATCTTCCGCTACAAAGTATGCCGAGTGTTAACATATCTCCTTAATTAAGTTTAAATGCCTCATGGCTATTTTGTCATCAAACAAGGCTTTTTGAGCCTGTATTTGGTGGTTGTAATTTTGGGTGTCTAAAACTTTAGTAATATTTTTTAAAAAATCTGAAGTTTGATGGTTTTTCATGTTTCCACCTTTACTAATAGCTTCGTTGTTTAAGAATCCTCTGTAAATCAGTTCTTGATTATCGACATAAAAACCACTAAGAACAGGCATTTTCACACAACAAAGTTCATATAAAATTGTACTTGCTGGGGCTACAGCAAAATTGCATTTTTTCATTATTTTAATTAGTTGGTCTTCTGGTAAATTCCTGTAGGTCGTTATTTTGTTAGAATATTTCTTTTCTAAATTAAAAATTTCTCCATGTGTATATGCGCCTCCTAAAACAACGTGTATTTGTTTAAAGTTAGGGCTTTTTAAAACTGCTTCTACAGCCTTTTTAGTTAAATTTAAAGAATCTACACCTCCAAAGCAAACAAACGCACTGTCAATAATTTGAATGCTTTTATTTTGTTTTGCTTCGTCTAAAAAAAGAGGTCTTAGTAATGCGTACTTTGTGCCTAATGCTAGTTTAGTATATGGCTCCTTGCTAAAATGACTTTCATGGGCATATGGAGAATGGTTGACAACAACATCTGCATACATATGCTCTTGTGCTAAATCATCTATATAAATTAACTTAAACCCTTTTTCTTTTATGTTTTTTTGATATGTACTTGAAAACTGATATCCATCTGCAACAATAATATACTCACTAGGTTCATACAATGACACCAACCAATCGGGCTCTTGTTCTATGGTAATAAGCCCTGGAATAAGTTTGGTTTTATAACTGCTTGGTATAATGTTTAGAGTTGACGTTTCTTTTGAAATAAAAATAAATTCATAGTCGATTTTGCACATTTCTACCAAGGCAAATAGCCTGTACAAATGTCCTAATCCAGTAGCTGCGTTTCCGTCTGCTCTAAATATTAGCTTCTTGGTCATCAGACATAAGTTTAAATTTAATTTCTGCTAACTTCCAATCCGTTTCTGTGTCAATATCTTGTGCTTCCAGCTCTGAAATAACGATGGCACCTGAATTATTTGTAAATAACTTCTTCTCATTTGAAAAGGCTGCTGTTTTGATCCAATAAAATTGTCCTGAATCATGGTATCTTGGCTCTAAGTCTTGAGAGCGAAAGTTTAAGTACTCCTCCCAAACCATTGTTACTTTATTGTCTTTAAACTTTAATGAGCGTTGGATAGGAAAAGAAAATCCTAAAACAGGAAAAACAGAGTCAAAATTATTTTTTAAAAGCTTTTTATAAGCTTCAGTAATTGTATTTGGAGTTACAAAAGGAGCTGTAGCAAGTACGCAGCAAATATTGTCAAAATTAATGTCTTTTTTACTATAATTCTCGACGACCTCTTCAATAACATCCGCTAAAACTGCAAAATCATCAGCATTCTTACCGCTTCTTAAAAAGGGTGTTTTTGCTCCGTATGCTCTGGCTATTTTTGCTATTTCCTCATCATCTGTTGACACCATAACCTCATCAAAAAGATTGCTTTTTATGGCGGCTTCAATTGAGTATGAAATAATCGGTTTGCCTAAAAAATATTTTATGTTTTTTTTAGGGATGCGTTTGCTTCCGCCTCGTGCCGGTATGATTGCTAAATTAGCCATTGACGTAAGATATCACTTTTTCAATAACAAATGCCTGTTCTTCGTCTGTCAGAGTCGGATACATTGGCAAACTAATACATTTAGAATAATAAGTTTCTGAGTTGCTTAAATCCGCACTTTTGTATCCTATTTTTTTATAATAGGGTAATGTATGCACTGGGATGTAATGTATCTGAGAAAAAACATGATGTGTTTTTAAAAAGTCGTACAACCCTTTTCTGTCTTCAACTTCTATGACAAATAAATGATGTGCATTTAAAACGCCTTCTTGAAGATTTTGAAATTTTATATTTCCTTGAAAAGCATCTTTGTAGGTCTTTGCTATGATATTTCTTCTGGCAACACCCAAATTGTTTTTTGCAAGCTGTGTGACTCCTAATGCAGACTGGATATCTGTTAATCTATAATTAAACCCTAGTTCCTGCATTTCATAAAACCAACCACCATGATTTTCAGCCATGTGTTCTTTGGTAATCCCATGTGATCTTAAGGATGCTAGTTTTTTGTAAAGTGTTTCGGAATTTGTGGTAATCATCCCTCCTTCGCCACATGCGATATGCTTTACAGGGTGAAATGAAAATATTCCTATATCAGCATAATTACCATTACCACAATTTTGTTTTACGTTTTTTGAATCCGTGAAATACCCTCCTGGAGCATGGCAAGCGTCTTCAATAATCCATAGGTCATGTTTATTAGCTAAAGCTCTAAACGCTTCTAAATCTACTGGAAGTCCCGCAAAATCAACAGGGACAATTCCTTTAAAAAACCCTTTAGGCTTGCTCTCAATAAGCTTTCTCGTGCTCTCTAAGGATAATGTGTAGGAATCTGGGTCTATATCAGCAAACCAAACTTTTCCTCCCGCATATCGAACACAATTAGCTGAAGCGGCAAAAGTGATTGGCGTTGTAATAACACGTTCTCCTTTTTTTAAACCAAGCGCCAAAACTGCTAAATGCAGTCCTGAAGTGGCATTGTTTACAGCAACCGCATATTTTGCTCCTACATATTCAGCAAACTTGTCTTCAAACTCTTTAACCTTAGGTCCTTGCGTTAGAAAATCTGCGGAAAGTGTTTTTACAACCGTATCAATGTCTTCTTGGTCTATATATTGTCTTCCGTAGGGAATCGCTTTCATTATACTATAAAGTTTGAGTCTACATGTTCTTTAATTAAATTCCTTAGGCTTTCTACCGTTTCCCATTGATCATTGTCACCTGAATTATAGCTGAACCCTAGAGGTGCTTTTTTAGCATCAAAAGCATCTAAAAAGTCACTTAATTTCCACATATGTGTTGCGGGCAATATAACATAATATTTGCCTAGGTCATAGGTGTAAAATGAATCTGAAGGCGTAATCATCTCCTCATGAACTTTTTCACCTGGTCTAATGCCGACTAAAGGTTTTTCACAATCTGGACCTATAGCATTTGCTACATCCATTATTTTATATGACGGTATTTTAGGGACAAATAACTCCCCTCCCCACGCATGTTCAAGGGCGTGCATCACCATATCAACACCACCTTGCAATGAGATATTAAATCTGGTCATGTTTGGGTCCGTGATTGGCAGTTTGTTTTCTTCTTTCTTTTTATTGATAAAAAATGGAATTACAGAGCCGTTAGACCCCATAACGTTCCCATATCTAACGACAGAAAAACGAATGGGGTTATTTCCTTTTATATTATTTGCCGCGATAAATAGCTTATCTGATGTAAGTTTTGTAGCTCCGTATAAATTTATTGGCGCACATGCTTTATCAGTAGACAACGCTACAACGCGTTGAACATTTGTTTGAAGGCAAGCTTCTACTACATTTTCAGCACCTCCGATATTTGTTTTTATACACTCCCCAGGGTTGTACTCTGCTATATGGACATGTTTCATGGCTGCTGCGTGAATTACGTAATCAACGTCTTGAAAGGCTCTTGTTAAACGATCCTTGTCTCTTACATCTCCAATAAAATAACGGATTTGTGGATATTTATCTACTGGAAATTCTTGAGCCATTTGAAACTGTTTCTGCTCATCTCTGGAATAAATAATGAGTTTCCTTGTTTCGGGGTGTGTAGCAAGGATATGTCTTGTGAGTGCTTTCCCAAGAGACCCGGTTCCTCCGGTGATTAATATTGATTTCCCTCTTAATTCAAACTTTTTATTCATTTTCTTATATTTAATCTTCTAATAGATACTTTAGACTTGTGTTTATAGGCTCTCTCCAATGAGGGATTTTAATGTTAAGTGTTTTCTTGATTTTTGTTTTATCCATAACACTAAAAACGGGTCGTTTTGCTGGGGTTGGATAAGCCACAGTTGCGATGGGGTTGGTTTTTATTTTTAACTTTGAAACTTTAAAAATTTCTTTAGCAAAATCGTACCAACTAGCGACGCCTTCATTACTGTAGTGATATAAACCAAAATTCTTGTCTTTAGAACTGATAATTTTTAATATAACGTCTGCTAAATCTCCTGCGTATGTTGGCGTACCTGTTTGATCAGAAACAACGCTAATTTCATCACGTGTTTCGGCAAGCCGAAGCATCGTTTTCATAAAATTAGTCCCATGCTCAGAATATAACCAAGAGGTTCTGATAATAAAATGTTTTTTGAGTCCTTTTTGTATTTCAATTTCTCCTTTCAGTTTAGAAGCTCCATACACGCTTATTGGATTAGGAATATCTGTTTCGGTGTAAGGCTCACTCCTATTTCCATCGAACACAAAATCAGTCGAAACATGAATTAGAATAGTATCCTGAGCGTTACAAACAAGCGCTAAATTTTTTGGGCCTTGTGCGTTTATTTCAAATGCTTTCTCAACATCTGTTTCTGCCTTATCAACTGCTGTATAAGCTGCACAATTTATGCAATAATCTATTTTTGGATGGGTTTTAAAAAACCCATCTATTTGATTCAAATCACAAATATCTAGTTCTTTATAATCGGTATAAATCAAATGTAACCCTTCATATTGCTTTGCAAGATTCTTAATAGAACTTGCTAATTGTCCGTTGCCCCCTGTTACCAATACATTTATCATACAGTTATCGTTGAAAGTGTTGGCAATATGAGATCTTTCTCAGAAATAATAAATTCATTAGACGGCAGCCTCCAGTCAATTTCTAGAGAAGGGTCGTCATATCGAAGCCCTTGCTCCGAAGCTTTATTGTAAAAATTATCACATTTATAAGAAAAAATAGCGGTATCACTAAGCACTATAAACCCGTGTGCGAATCCTCTTGGTACAAACAGTTGTTTTTTGTTGTCTTCGGATAACTCAATTGAAAAATGCTCACCAAAAGTGGGCGAGTTTTTTCTCATATCTACAACTACATCTAAGACCTTTCCTTTAATAACCCTTACAAGTTTAGCCTGTGCATAATCGCCTGTTTGAAAGTGTAGCCCCCTTAGAACACCTTTAGAAGAGAAAGATTCGTTGTCTTGAACAAAATTAATATCCTTTCCAATTAATTCATTAAACTTATTTTGATTGAAACTTTCAAAAAAATACCCTCTAGTATCTTTAAAGACGGTGGGCTCTATAAAAAAGCAACCTTTAAGTTTTGTTTCTGTGGCTTTCATTATTCTTTGTTCAGTAATTCCATTAAATTTTTACTGTACCCGCTTTTTAATAAAGGCTCTGCTAATCTTTTTAATTGGGCTTCATCTATATACCCCATTTCGAATGCAACTCCTTCAATGGCGCCTACTTTTAATCCTTGTCTTTGCTCAATTACCTCTACGAACTGAGAAGCCTGCATTAACGACTGAAATGTCCCTGTATCTAACCACGCTGTTCCTCTGTCTAAAATACTGACACTAAGTTTGCCTTGCTTAAGATATGCTTTATTTACGTCTGTTATTTCTAACTCACCCCTGTGACTCGGCTTGATGTTTTTAGCAATTTCTACGACCGTGTTGTCATAAAAATAAATCCCTGGGACGGCATAGTTTGATTTTGGATGTTCTGGTTTCTCTTCAATAGAGACCGCTTTTCCTTCATCGTTAAATTCAACAACTCCGTAGCGTTCTGGATCATTAACTCTGTAGGCATAAATAATTCCCCCTTCAGGGTCATTGTTTGCTTGTAAAAGTTTTTCTAAGCCTGTTCCATAAAAAATATTGTCTCCTAAAATAAGCGCCACTTTATCGCTGCCAATAAACGCTTCACCTATTAAAAAAGCCTCAGCCAATCCATTTGGGTGTTCCTGCTCCGCATATTCAAAAGAACATCCGTATTTTTTACCATCCCCTAATAACTTTTGAAATAATGGTAAATCTTTTGGAGTTGAAATAATCAACACCTCGTTTATGCCCGCATACATTAATGTTGACAACGGGTAGTAAATCATAGGCTTATCATAAATAGGCATCAACTGCTTACTTACGGAAAGCGTTAAGGGGTGAAGTCGTGTTCCAGATCCACCAGCGAGAATGATTCCTTTCATGTGTCTATATCTATTATTTTTAAAAAGGTCACATGCTGTTCGCTAATAGTCATTTTCTTGGGTAATATTGATTTTAGCATGCTCGTTTCATTTAACTTTATTGTATTGTTTATTGTAATAGGACTGATAAGCTCCCGAAGTAACATTCTTAAGCCATGTATTATTATTTAAATACCAATCAATGGTGATGGCTAAACCCTCTTCAAAAGTAACTGACGGCTTCCAACCCAATTCTTTATTTATTTTTGAGGCATCAATTGCGTAACGTAGGTCATGCCCTGGACGGTCTTTAACAAATGTTATGAGATTTTCTGAATCCCCCTGAGGTCGACCAAGCTTCACGTCCATTTGTTTACATAACTCCTTGATTAAGTCGATGTTTTTCCATTCATTGAAACCTCCAATGTTATAAGTTTCTTTGTTTTTTCCTTTATGAAACACCAAATTGATCGCCTCTGCATGGTCTTTTACGTACAGCCAATCTCTTGTATATTCTCCATTTCCATAAACTGGAAGGGGGGCTCTGTTTATAATATTATTAATAAATAACGGGATTAACTTTTCTGGAAATTGATTCTGCCCGTAATTGTTTGAGCAGTTCGAGATTACATACGGCAATCCGTACGTTTCGCCATAAGCCCTTACTATGTGGTCAGAACTTGCTTTTGAGGCAGAATAAGGTGAGTTTGGGTCATATGGGGTGGTCTCCGTGAACAACCCTGTTTGCCCTAATGTGCCATAGACCTCATCCGTACTTACATGATAAAATAATTTGCCTTGAAAGTCATTTTCCCACGTCTTTTTAAAAGCGTTTAATAAAATCGTGGTGCCTACAATATTTGTTTTAATAAAAGCTAAAGGATCTTTTATCGACCGATCAACATGAGACTCTGCTGCTAAATGGATGACACTATCAAATTGGTGTTGTTCGAACAGCTTATTGATGAGCTCTTCGTCGGTTATATCACCTTTTATGAAGGTGTAATTTGGCTTAGACTCAATCTCTTTCAGGTTCTCTAAGTTACCCGCATAGGTCAGGGCGTCTAAATTAAAAACAGTGTGTTGGGGGTAGTTTTTAACAAATAAGCATAGGACATGGGACCCTATAAAACCAGCTCCTCCAGTAATTAAGATTTTCATACACTCATTTTAAACTTTTCTATAAATTTTAAAAATTCTATCCCCAACATAATGGCAAGGGCTACTAAAAACGCTAAAACACCTAGAAACATGGTCGTATTCAATTCTATACCCAGAAATGTCCTTGTAGTGCTCGCAAACCCTGAATCCTGCTTGTTCGAAATCATTTCAATAATATATTGCTTGTCTAAAAGCTCTCTTTCTATTTCTACCAATTGACTTCTCAATCCTAAATCGCTTTGATATAAATCAAATTCTTTAGTTTTTTCTACTTCGCTAGACCCTTCAAAGGTAATTCCAATATCAGAGGGTTTAGCACTTTGGTCCGCATCTATCCCCTGTTCCAAAACTTTCTTGTAAGTGTCCTGAAGGGACTCTGATTTAACCAGGGCAAGCTCCAGCGCTTCTTTGGTTTGGGTAAGCTCCACAATATCTTTGCGCTGCTCATTGACGAAAAATGGGTTTAAATTAATCGACTCAACAATGTTTTCAAAAACGGATTTGAAACTGTTTCGTTCTGAAGACTCAATTCTAATTTGCTGATATTTATGAGTATAATCTTCGTTGTTTTCTAAGAAATCTTCATATTCAATTTTGGTCGCTGCCAAAGAGTCTAATTGCTTGACATACTTATTAAACGCTACGAGTTTGTTGTTTTCACTAACAACAGGTTTCACGTCAAATGCTAAAATAGACTTCGTTTTCTCGACATCTAAATTTAAAACTGTTCCTAGTATTTGATAATCTCCTTGTCTTAATAAGTCATTATAATAGCCCACCGAGTTGTAGAGGTTCTCACCCGTTGGATAGTTTTGCACCACCGTCACGGAGGATTCATACTTAGGGGTTGTCGTTTTTTTGCTAAAAGCACCAATTGTAAGCCCCGAAATCGTTGCCAATGCAAGAATAATGATTCGCTTCTTCACAAGGAAAATGACCCATATAACAGCTAAAAAAAGACTCTTGAAAATTCTAAGAATAAAATTAAAAAAGCGATCAAAAACATTTCCTATAAGCTTAAAAAGCTGTCCTAAATCAACTTCTTCAGAATTGTTGGGGGTGTTAGAATTAGTGCTCATAATGTATTATTAATTAAATATCTGATGTAAAATTTGTTTCGTAATTAAATAAGTTGGTTTTACGCCACTTGAACCGAGTCCTCCCGATGCTAAAGTACTGCCTGTTTCTAGAGGATTATCACTTGCATAGTAAGCATATCGAACCTTAACATTGGGGTTGATACTGTGACGAACCTTTGAGGCCGCTTGTATTGCTTTTTGATAATGGGCGCCTTCCATCTCCAGACCAATAACATTCCATGTAGAATCATGGAAAAACTTTAAAAGGTCCTTGTTTTGAAGCGAAGTACCCAAAACAGTTACCATTGTACCTTCACAAGCTTTCAAGTCTTTCGTGTCAAAATCCTTAAGTGTTAACTCGTTTTTAAAAGGGTAATTATCGGCAGTTCCTTCAAAAATATGTGCCGATGGAATCATGATATCCCCTTTAGAGCCTTCTAAAATACCTGCTTTCCCCATTATAGAAATAGAATCCACGTTAAGGTGGATGTTTTTTTCTGTTGTTTTAAACGGCTTTAATAGTTCGTCAATCGTTTCGTAAGCTTGCTCGCCGAAAGCATAGTCCATAACAATAATTACGGGAGCTTCATTTGATGTCTCAAACTCAAATTCTGTGTTAGAAAAATCAATCTTAGAGGAATCGAAAATTTGAACATCTATATTGGTTCCAGACTTGTCTTCTATAAAAATCATGCCTTCTTGCAACGCGACTTGTTTCGTTTTATTGCGAAGTAGCTTGTTTTCTTCTTTACTCAATAATTCATATACCGTAAAAATATCCTGCTTGGCACACAAATCTTTAAGAGCTTTAGGCGCATGAATAGTGTTCATCACACTGTGTAAATTGGCGGAAATAATATGAATTGGGCGATTAATTAATTGATGCTTCTGGAGCGTCTCTTTTATTGTATTTGCCCAAACTTCTCCGTGAATATGGTGCCCCAATCGTTCTCTTAAAACAGGGCTAAAGTTGATGGTTCGTTTTGAATTGTCTATAATTTCTTCAATCGCACGCTTACCTAACCAATAAATCAGATGCAAAAAGTGATCCGGTTGTTTTGGAGTTGAAAACTGGTCATAAACCTCTAAAATTTCTTCGAAAGTTCTGCCCAGAATATTTCCTGTATGTGTGATCGCTAATTCGCGTTCTTTTTGATTTAGCTTTTTCTTAGAAAGTACAGCAGACTCCAGCTTAACCCAATCTCTAGTCGTCGTTCCTTTGTCGTCAATAACGACACGTTTTGCAATTTTGTGTGACTCAATAAACATAAATGTCAAATGGGTCAAAATATCATAAATCTCTGAACGTCCTCTAGTGATTTCAATATTCATTTGCTCAAAATCAATTCGATAACAATTGCGACGGCGTTTGGAAGGTACGATTACTTCAAAATGAGAGTTTCCAAAACCTTCAGCACTCGTTAAGTTTATCAAAATACACTCTTCGATGCCTACTGGCAATCGATCCACCACATAAAGCAAGCCTTCTAGTTCTGTTTTGTCCCCGCCAATAGAGCCGTAGATTTCGGGACGTAATTGGAGCAATGCTTGACGTAAGGTTTCCCCTGAAACACCCATTGGTTTATAAAACCCTCGATTAAATAAATGACGCATGGTCAAATACATACGCTCTATTGCGTGAGAACTTTCTTGGGCTCGGGTACGATTGATATTTTTTATTTGAGGTTTTTGCATAAGTACTACAAATATACATTAATTAGTCTGAATATTTTTAGTCAAAACATCTGCGATTTTTCGATCGTTAGATAATCGAGGTGTTTTATTCTGTCCTCCCAACTTGCCAATAGTTTTCATATAAGTCTGAAAGCCCCCTTTCTGAACCCGTGTAATTTTTAATGGTTGCAGAACTTTTCCTTGTATCAAATCCAAATAATAACTGTTTTGGAGTTGAAGTGCAGTGTCGATTTGAGCTGCGAACGCTTCAATATCAGATGGAGAATTTTCAAATTCAATAAACCATTCGTGATAGGGCAACCCTGCTGAAGGTGCTATTTGAGGTGCAACCGTAAATTCACTCACACTTAATTCTGTTGATTTTAAGGCACTTAAAAGGGCGTGCTCAACTTCTTTTGCTATGACGTGTTCACCAAAAGCGGAAATAAAGTGTTTGATACGACCGCTGACAATCACCCTGAAAGGAGCTAGCGATGTAAACTGTATCGTATCACCAATATTATAAGCCCAAAGTCCTGCATTCGTTGAGATAATAATAACATAGTTTATCCCTATTTTAACATCTTTTAGAGTCAATCGAGTGGGAGAGACGTCAAAAAAAGTATCCGCGACTATAAATTCGTAAAACATCCCAGAATCTAGTTGAAGCAACATCCCTGGTTTATTCTGCTGATCTTGAAAAGCAAAAAATCCTTCACTGGCAGGGTAAAGCTCTACACTGTCTATTTTTCTTCCTATTAAACTTTCAAATTTGGAACGATAGGGTTCATAGTTCACCCCTCCAAAAATAAAAAGACTGAAGTTTTTAAATAGGTCTCCAACCTTTTGCCCTTTTTCTTCGATGAGTTTTTCAAAATACATTTGAACCCAAGATGGAATCCCTGCAATTACAGACATATCTTCGTTCAAAGTCTCTTGAACAATCATATTCACCTTGGTTTCCCAATCTTCAATACAATTGGTTTCCAAAGAAGGTAATCGGTTTTTTTGAAGGTATTTAGGCACATAGTGTGCTACAATCCCTGACAAGCGCCCGAGTTGAATGCCATTTTTAGTTTCTAAAACTGGACTTCCTTGTAAGAAAATCATTTTACCCGTTACAATTTTGGTGTTTCCTGTTTGATGAATATAGAGTAAAATAGCGTTTTTGGCGGCCTCAATGTGACCCGGCATACTGTCTTTTGTAATAGGAATGTACTTAGCACCTGAAGTTGTTCCAGATGTTTTGGCAAAATATAAAGGCTTGCCTTTCCATAAAATATTTGCTTCGCCAGCAACCACTTTTTCAACATAAGGTTTCAAAGCTTCATAGTCCCTTACAGGAACATTCTTCACATAATCTTGGTGAGTCTTAATGTTATTAAAGTTGTGGTCCCTTCCAAATTGGGTCGAAGAAGCATCGGCAATCAAAGATTGAAAAACCCGTTCTTGGGTTGCAATAGGGTTTGAGGCCCACTTATTAATTTTATTATAAATTCTAGCCGCATAAATTTTTGCAGCAAAAGCTTTAATTGATGGCATTTTAATCGGTTTTAAAAGTCAATAAAGGTCGATGGATTCAATGGGATGCCATTGTTCCAAAGTTCAAAGTGTAAATGTGGTCCTGTGCTTAACTCTCCTGAAGATCCAGAAATAGCGATGACTTCTCGTGATTTCACATATTCGCCTTGTGATTTTGTAAGCGATGAATTATGCTTATACACAGAAATTAATTCATCACCGTGATCTATAATGATCACATAGCTCGCGTCTGAAGTCCAAGAGGCAAACAAAACACGCCCATCTGCAATTGCTTTAACTGGCGTATTTTTTGGAATGACAACATCAACCGCATAATGTTTTTCTTTTGTATCAAAACCAGCGCTGATGGAGCCATTGACAGGGGGGAAGAACACAAAGTCTGTGACCGTTGTCGCAGTTTCAAATAAATTATATTTATCCTCATTACTCACTTTAGCTCTTAATATAGAATCCGCTTTTGAAGGGTTTAAATCCAAAATATCTGTGTCCGCTTGAGCAGCCTTAAAGATAGAATCTTTATTTATGACAACTGCGCTCACCTCTCCTCGCAACACTCTTTTAACAGATGTGATATAAGCGTCATTCATATTAATCACATCGAGTAAAGAGTCGGTCTTAAAGTCCAGCTCCAATGCTTGCTTTTGAAGGGCTGTTGAAGAATAGCCGGGAATGTATTCCCGAACAGGTGTAAACGCAATAAAAACAGTGGTGATTGCTACCAATAAAATTGCAATTAGAGAGCCTAAAACAAAAACATTGAGGCGTGTTAACTTGAATGCTAATCGCTCTTCAAAAGTATCTTCGTTTAATACCACTAAACGGTATTTATGAAGTAACTTTTTATGAAGTTTCTTTTTATGTGTTTTGTTTCTGGTCATTACAAGACAAAATTAATTAAAAATTAAGCGATTCGTGTGTTTATAACGGACTAAAGTTTAAAATAACCCGTTATTTAAAGGATAATTATTAACTTTGTAATCTAAAATTTATAACATTATGAACATGTATATGTTACCCTTAGCTATTGGTGCTCCACAAATCATTTTAATTGTGGTCGTTGTTCTTTTGTTGTTTGGCGGCAAAAAAATTCCTGAACTTATGAAGGGTTTAGGGGGTGGTATTAAAGAATTCAAAAAAGCCAGTCAAGACGAAACAAAAGACACTGAAAATATCGAAGATAAAAAAGACTAAATAAATCCTGGACACGCTGGGATTTATTGTTTTATGGTTATCGATCGTATAATCGCTTCTAATTCAAAGATGTAATCGCGTTTTCCAACAGAGGGCGCAAACACGAATCCTTCAGCAATCAAATAGCGATTGTTTACTTTGTCTTCTATCCAATAATTTATAAAGGGGCCAGACATAAAAGCGTCTTTTACTTGCCAAATACTTTTTGTTTCATAGCTAGTTAAATTCGCTACTTTAGTGTCACCAAAAAAGGGCGTATATGCATTTTCTGTCGTCATATAGCTGCCGTCTACAGGTCCTGGAATGTAGCGCTTCCCAATAGAATCTCGCACTGTAATTACCCTTTTTGCAAGAGCCTCTTTGGTCATTTTTGCATCAAAAGGAAGTGTGTATAGTAATAAATTCACCGTCCCTGTTTTAATATCTCTTCGTATCCAAGAAAAATTATCTGCCTGTTTGGCAACGCGATAAAGCGACGAAAACTGAATGTTAATCCCAAACTGCTCGGAGAGGGTCGTTGAATTATAAAGCGTCTTTCTGGTTCGACGTTGCTTTTCTTGAATCTCTTGAGATTTGAAAACTTTAACAATCTTACCCTGATTTGTTATAAATTGATCTTTAATTTCTTGATTGGTCATTCCACCAACCGTAACCATCCTTTGAGGTGACGCATAAGGATCTTTATAAAATTTTGTGGCGGCTGGGACTCCTTTCTTTATTTTTAAAACGAGTCGTGTATTTTTTACAAACCCTGTGAAAACTGAAGAGGGAATTTGTCGTAATGTAAGTTGAGGCTCGTCTTGAGGCAAACCATATAAAGGGGCGCCAATGGTAGATCGAATGGTCTCACCAACAGATGATTCCCATAAATCATTATCAATTACCACCGATAAATCATTGATGTTTCCTGAAGATTTTGGCTTATAAACTTTGGTGGTGTTCGAGTCCTCACAAGCAGATAAAAGGAACAATAAACATAACGCTTTTAAAAAATGTCTCATCGAGCTGTGTTTTAGTTAGAAATAATCAAAGTCATCCCTGGTTTTAAATTACTGTCCCAAATATCATTCCATTCTTTGAGGTTTTGAATAGAAATACCTTTTAGTTTATTTGAAATACTCCAAAGGGAATCGCCAGACTTTACTAAATATGTTGATTTTTTTGAGGAATTTTTAATGCTTTTGGTAATAGATTTTGAATTTTTAAAAGAGTCGTCTGCGGTCGGGTTTCGGGAATAAATTGTCAGTCGTTGACCTATTTTTAAATCATTGGTTCGCAATCCGTTCCATTTTTTTATTTGACTCACTCTGACTCTAAATTTACGTGCAATTTTTCCTAAATAATCCCCTGATTTAACTTTATATCTAATTTTAGAATCGATTTTAAAAAATTGCGGCAAAGGTTTCTCGCGCGCTTCAAGCTCCGCTTTGGCTGCGGCATAAATTTGGGTTTCATTTTGAACAAAATCACCAATTTTGGAAAGAGGAAGCCTAAGCGTATAGGATTTATTATCTAAAACAGGAATAAGATCTAATTTATAAGATGGATTGAGGTGTTGTAGTGTTTCTATTTTGATCTCCGTAAACTCAGCAACCTGATCCAAAGAAATCATTTGTTTGACGTGAATGGTATCCGTTGCTATAATTGGAAGTTGATTGCTTTCAACTTGAAATCCGTGAGCTTCCGCATATTCAAAAAGATAAAGAGTTGCTAAAAAAGCAGGGAGATAGCCTGCGGTTTCACTTGGAAGAAACGGTCGAATGTTCCAATAGTTTTGATAGCCTCCAGATCTTCGAATTGCCTTCGTGACATTTCCAGGGCCTGAATTATAGGCCGCTAAAGCAAGGTCCCAGTCACCAAACGTTTTATACAGGGATGCTAAGTATTTCGCAGCAGCATTGGTAGAGCGTAAAGGGTCGCACCGTTCATCGACATAACTACTGACTTCAAGTCCATATTGCTTGCCTGTGGCAAACATAAACTGCCAAAGCCCTGTAGCCCCCACGCGCGATTTTGCTCGCGGTTTTAAAGCCGATTCAACAACAGCCAAATATTTAATTTCTAAAGGGAGATTGTACTTGTCTAAAACTTCCTCAAACATTGGAAAATAATACTGGCTACGATTAATTAAGGTTTCTGTAGAACGTTTCCGACTTTTTAAATAGCGCTTTATAACACTTTCCAAAGCAGGGTTGTATTCGATATTGAAAGGACTTTTTGCATCAAGAAAAGCCAATCGTTTTTTGAGTGTATCCGTTGGTAACTCTGGATAATAGATTGGCTCATAAGACTGGTTGGAAACGCTATTTAACAGCGTATCATACAATGAATTGTTGTACACTTCATTATACCAACGCTTTTCAATCTTCTGAACCCTTTTAAGGCTTAGTGAATCAGAGTCAGTCGGTCGTGTAGTCTCCACGTTCAAGCTGTCAATACTTTGACTGTGTAAAAGACCACTACTTAATATTCCGAAAAATAAAAAAACACTTAATTTCATTCTATAAGACCCCTATTTCTGTTAATACCATCTTTAAACGCACTCAGTGGAACTTACTCAGAAATAGCTGCAATCCCCGGAAGAATTTTCCCTTCTAAACTTTCAAGCATAGCACCACCCCCTGTACTTACATAGCTCACTTTGTTTTCAAAACCAAACTGCTTTACAGCTGCTACAGAGTCGCCTCCGCCAACAAGTGAAAAAGCACCGTTTTTTGTTGCTTCAGCAATAGAATCTCCTAATGCAATTGTTCCGCTAGAAAATGTTTCCATTTCAAAAACACCTAATGGACCGTTCCATAAAATAGTTTTACATTGCTGTACAACTTCATTAAATATCACCTTTGATTTTGGACCACAATCCAAACCTTGCCAGTTTTCTGGAATGGCTCTAACATCTACTATTTGTGTGTTAGCATCATTACTAAAATCATCTGCTGCCAATACATCTACAGGGATGTGAATTTGAACATTTTTAGACTTAGCTTTTTCAAGAATTTCAAGGGCCAAATCCATTTTATCATCCTCACAAATAGAATCACCAACATGTCCGCCTAATGCTTTTACAAATGTAAATGTCATTCCGCCACCTATAATTAAATGGTCTACTTTATCTAAAATATTATCTATGATTGTAATTTTTGAAGAGACTTTAGCGCCTCCCAAAATTGCTAAAACTGGCTTTTCTCCCGTTTGCATTACTTTACCAATACTGTCAATTTCTTGAGCTAATAAGCTTCCAAAACACTTGCTTTCTGGAAAAAACTGAGCAATAATAGTTGTTGATGCATGGGCTCTGTGCGCAGTTCCAAAAGCATCATTGATATAAAAATCTCCTAACTTAGAAAGCGCCTCAGCAAAACCAAGATCTCCTTTTGTTTCTTCGCTATGGTATCTTAAGTTTTCCAATAACAACACCTGACCAGGCTCTAAGTTGTCGGCTGCAGCTTGGGCTTCTTCTCCAATACAATCGCTAGAAAACAAAACCTGAACCCCTAAAATAGTTTCAAGTGTACTTACAATATGACGCAATGAAAATTCAGGTTCTTGAGCAGTAGGGCGGCCTAGGTGAGACATTAAGATACAGCTACCGCCATCTTCCAAGACCTTTAAAATAGTTGGTTTTGCTGAAACAATTCTAGTGTCATCAGTAACTTCAAATTGAGAATTTAAAGGCACATTAAAATCTACACGTATTAATGCTTTGGTATTATTAAAATTTAAGTTCTGTATACTTTTCATTTCTTCGAGATAATATTGTTTAATTTATAAAAAATCAAAGGTAAGTAATTCTTTTAGCCTAAGGAAAAACCGTTTAGGAAAGTTCAGACTAGGAGTCGAAAAAATTAAAGTTTCAAAATTTGTAGCTAGAAGTGGCTTTGGAGAACTAGATTTCATGAGGAGATTCAATTAAATCTGCTATCTTTGTTTTATGACTTTTGAGGATATTATAGGGCAATCTTTTTTAAAAACACACTTAACACAAAGTATAAATTCTGGACGTATTCCACATGCACAACTTTACGTTGGTAAACGTGGTGTAGGCGCACTCCCTATGGCGATTGCCTATGCCGACTATTTAATGAAACAACAACAAGAAGGGGTTGGGACAATGAACCCCCTCACTCATCCAAACATACACTTTGTTTATCCTGTAACTACGAGCGATAAGGTTAAATCAAAACCCATCTCATCCAACTACCTTACAGAATGGCGCAACTTTATAGAAACAAATCCATATGGATCCATAAACGATTGGTATGACCTAGTTGGCGTGGGTAATAAACAAGGAAATATTGGGGTCGAGGAAGCAAATGATGTTGTATCTAAAATGTCATTAAAAGCATTTAACGGCGGTTATAAAGTGATGATTGTTTGGATGGCGGAAAAGATGAATTCCATGTGTGCCAATAAGTTACTGAAACTAATTGAGGAGCCTGCGGATAAAACAGTAATCATCCTTGTTGCAGAAGACGAAGAGCAACTCATTAATACCATTCGCTCACGTTGTCAAGTAGTTCACTTAAACCCGCTTTCGGAAGAGACTCTAAAAAGCACATTGATTAACGCTCATAACACCGAAAGTGATTTAGCACAAAACATTGCCCACCAATCGGAGGGAAGCTATAGTAGAGCGTTAGACTTGTTAAGTCAAGAGCCTGAGGACCTTAAGTTTGAAGCCTGGTTTATCGCTTGGGTTCGGACAGCATTTCAAGCAAAAAGCAATAAGCAGTCTATCAATAGTTTAATGGCTTGGAGCGCCGAAATATCAAAAGCTGGTCGAGAAATTCAAAAACAATTTTTAGACTACAGTTTGCGATTTTTTAGACAAGCAATGCTATATAACTATGGAGCTAAAGACTTGGTATTCATGAACTTAAATGATAAATCCTTTAAGTTTGAAAACTTTGCTCCTTTTATTGACGCTTCCAACATTGCTGAAATTACAAAAGAAATTGAACTTGCAAACTACCACATTGAGCGCAATGCGAACCCTAAGATTGTACTAACGGATTTATCAATCAAACTAACAAGACTATTACATCTTAAGAAAGCCTAGTTTTTGCTACTATAGCTTTCATTAAGCGCCTTTAAGATTTCTTGCGTTAGGTCTGATGTTTCTTCACCATACAAAACACTTCCAGCCTCGTTACTTCCTAAAATATAATTGTAGCTGTTTGATTTGCCATAGGCTTGAACAAACTCTTTAACTCTATTAATAATAGAATCGTTGAGTGTTTGGCTTTCTTGTGCAATTTGCTGTTGTTCAAACTGGACACGTTGAGATAATACTTGTTCTTTTTGTTGAAGTTCTTGAGATAGTTTCTGAATCGCAGATTGCGACATTTTTCTTGCTTTTAACTCGGCTTCTTTAATTTCTAATTCAAATGCAGACCGTAAACTATCTGTACGTATTTTGAAAGCTTCAATTTTAGTGTTCAAGGTCGCTTCAACATCTTTTCGTTCTTGGTACTCATTTATTAAAACTCCGTTGTCCACAAAGCCAATTTTTTGTTGTTGGCAGGCTGTTAGACTTATAATCGTTAAAAATACAATCGCTAATTTTTTCATGATGGTTTTAGTTTGTTTCTGAATGCAAAAGTAAAAAAACTAATTACAATAGTATAAAAATAAATGCTTGACTTGCCTTATAATAAAAAACTATAGTTTTATTTACTTTCAATTGTGAAAAGCTATTGTTTTTGACTTAATTAGGCGGTGCTTAAATCGTCAAAAATGAAAACAGAGTGTCATTGCAGGGGGTTTAAGGAGAAAAGACGCTGAGAGAGCTTTAAAACGCTAATCCTTGTTTTTAAGGACATAAATAAGCGACGAATACTCTCCAGACTTTAATGCCTTTAAATTTGAAAGAAATCCCACCCACATACTATTAAGAATTTTAAGAGACCCTGTTTTTAGTTTGTTGGAAAGCAAGCTGACATAATAAGCGTCCATAACTAAAGGGTGGGTAACATCTAACTTCATTTGAACTTCAGAAAAAAGGTGTGAAATTGATTGCTGGGAAAAGTGCCACAAGTGTCTTGGGACGTCATAAGCCGCCCAAAAGTTTTTAAAATAATGTGCATCAAAGCTTTTAAAATTTGGGACTGCAACGACAATGCGGCCATTTGGCTTCAAAAGTTTCCGGAACGTTTTTATGTCATCTTCTAAGTTTGGGAGATGCTCTAATACATGCCAAAGGGTAATAACATCAAACGATTTTTCAGGGAGCGTGTGCAGGGTAGCGGTATCAAAGACAGTCTTAGAAGCTTTTAAATTTGCGAGATTTCGCGCAGTCGGATTAGGCTCTATCCCTGTTACATCCCAACCTCTTTTTTTAGCAGCTCGTAAGAAAAAACCTGTGCCGGCCCCGACATCCAATAACGCGGCCTGTTTTGATTGATACGGTTTTAAAAGCCGTAGTTTTCTTCGTACTGAAATAGAACGAACGGCATGGTACAAAAGATCGAAAAGAGACTTTCGCTGATTGGTGTGAGAAATATAATTGGTGTCAGAGTAGTAGTTTGAAAGCTCGGAATCTGACGGCTTAGGGTGCGTGTAAAGTAACTCTTTTGATGCGTCATAAAAGAGCTCAAAGGAGTCTCCGCTTACGGAGTAGTCTTTAAGTTTCAGATGGCTCTTATGCAATTTCATAGTGACGTTCCACGTGGAACAATTAGGTTAACTAACGTCCCATATAGACGAGTAGCACTGAAATGTCGTTTGGGGAAACCCCACTAATTCGAGAAGCTTGTGCGACCGTTGTAGGTTGTATTTTTTTTAGTTTTTCACGCGCTTCATAACTCATAGATTTAATTTGAGAATAATCAAATCCGTCAGGAATTTTGACATATTCTAACCTAGTAAGTTTGTCAGCGTTATTCTTTTCTTTGGCTATATATCCAGAATACTTCACTTGTATTTCAGCCTGCTCAATTACCTCATTGTCCAAATCATTGGATTGTATATAGGCTTCAACAGCTTCAAACTTTCGAACATCTTCGATGCCAATATTGGGTCTTGAAAATATTTTAAACATTTTGTCAGACTGACGAATGGGTTGTGAGTTTTTGCTTTCTAAAACAGGATTTGCTTCTTCTGGCTTGACGCTTTGTGTTCTAAAAAAACCGACAAATGCTTCAGCTTTTGATAGTTTTTCCTCCATTCTTTTGAGACGTTTTTCACTTGCAATACCAAGCTCATAACCTTTAGGTGTCAACCTAATGTCCGCATTATCTTGACGAAGAAGGGTGCGATATTCAGCTCTAGAGGTAAACATTCTATAAGGTTCATCAGTGCCTTTGGTAATAAGGTCGTCAATGAGTACACCAATATAAGCTTCATTTCTTTTCAACACAAAAGGCTCTTTTTCTTGGACTTTTAAGCTGGCATTAATTCCAGCCATCAGTCCTTGCGATGCCGCTTCTTCGTAACCTGTCGTTCCATTGATTTGACCCGCAAAATATAAACCTTTAACCAACTTGGTTTCTAAAGAATGTAACAGCTGAGTAGGAGGGAAGTAGTCGTATTCAATAGCGTATCCCGGTCTAAAAAACTTTACGTTTTCAAAACCTTTAACAGCACTTAATGCTTTAAATTGGACATCTTCTGGCAAGGAGGTTGAGAACCCATTAATATAATATTCTACAGTATTCCAACCTTCAGGTTCTACAAAGATCTGATGGCGGTCTTTATCTGCAAAACGATTTATTTTATCTTCTATAGAGGGGCAGTATCGTGGGCCTAGACTTTGGATACGTCCATTAAACATAGGAGAACGATCAAAACCTTCTCTTAATAAATTATGGACTTCTAAACTCGTGTAAGACATATGACAAGGCCGCTGATTTGTTAGGGGCTTTGTAATGTCTGAATAAGAAAACTTCTCAGGTGCTGAATCCCCTGGCTGTTCAATCATTTTAGAAAAATCCAAGGAACGGCCATCTACTCTTGGGGGCGTTCCTGTTTTCATTCTTCCAGACTCAAAACCTAAATCAACGAGTTGTTCGGTGATGCCAGTAGCTGCCTTTTCACCAGCACGACCACCGCCAAAATTCTTATTACCTATATGGATCAAACCATTCAAAAAGGTGCCATTTGTAAGCACCACAGTTTTTGCTCGAATCTCTAATCCTAAAGAGGTTTTGACCCCTTTTACCTCGTCGCCTTCAACCACAAGTCCAGTAACCATTTCTTGATAAAAATCAAGGTTTTTCGTTTGCTCTAGTAACAACCTCCAGTCTTCTGCAAATCGCATGCGATCACTCTGCACTCGAGGACTCCACATAGCGGGTCCTTTAGACTTGTTAAGCATCTTAAACTGAATGGCAGAGGTGTCGCTTACAATCCCGCTATACCCTCCAAGAGCATCAATTTCACGAACGATTTGTCCTTTAGCAATTCCACCCATAGCTGGATTACACGACATTTGGGCTATGTTTTGAAGGTTCATTGTGACCAACAAGGTGTTGCTGCCCATGTTGGCAGCAGCAGCAGCAGCCTCGCTTCCTGCGTGGCCGCCCCCAACTACAATAACGTCATATATTTTATCAAACATTGATTACATTGTTAATGTTCCACGTGGAACAAATCATTTGCAAATGCAAATATAATACTTTAGAAAATTAATTGACACGTTGTTGAAGATAGAACTCTTCTTTAGAGCGCATAATAACCTCCTCTGAAGAGGATTTGTCTTTATAACCACAATAATGTAGTATTCCATGAGCCATAACCCTAGAGAGCTCTGTGTCGAAACTTTGATTGAATTCATGAGCGTTTTCACGAACGCGTTCTATAGAAATAAATATTTCGCCATGAATTTCTTTACCAACAGAGTAGTCAAAACTAATCACATCCGTAAGTGTGTCGTGGTTTAGAAACTCAACATTAAATTTGTGGAGGAAGGCGTCGTCACAAAACACTATAGAAACCTCTCCTTCGTTATGGTTTTCTTGTGAAATAATAGAACTGAGCCAAGAAGCTGTAGCGTCACGGCTGGAAATTTCAAAGGGTACTTCGGAAAGAAAACTAATCATTTTTTAATTTAAAATATTCTTGAACTTTTTGCTTAAATTCTTGACGCAAAGGTAAGCTTTGTCGGTTCAATATTTCAATAGTGTTGAAATATTGTTTGATGGTTTCAACGCTTGCAGGGGGCGCCTGTGAACGCTCTGCTTTGCTGGTGTTTGAAACCCGCTTTGTATCTTCACCCTGCTGCTGAACAGCCTTTTCAAGTTTTAAAAGTTGATGTTTAAGAGCTTGCATTTTCTGTAAAGAAGCTTCTGTAACGCCTTGATTTATAAGGTTTTGCTCTATTTTCTCCATAGAATCTAATAGTTTTTGGCCCTCACCTCCAATGCCTTTTTTATCTATCAAATCCTGTAAAGCGTTTCGCAACTCTTGTTGCTTTTTAAAAATCTCAAACAGTTCGCCGTTGTCTCCTTCAGAGTCTTCGCCTTGAAGACTTTGACGGCCTTGTGACCCTTGTTTTCCGGGTCGACCCTCACTACCCTCTTGACCGTTTTCTCCACCCTTACCTTCTTGACCTTCTTTTTTAGACTCTCCTTCTCCTTTTTCGGAACCCTCTTGATCTCCTTCGGGGTTTTCACCTTTTTTACCGAGTTGTTTTTCCATTTGCTTACTCAACGCTTCTTGACTCATAATAATGTCGGGGAGTTGCATTTCGCCTTTACCTTGTCCGGGTGCCATTTGCATCTGCATTTCCATATTATCTAGGGTATTGCTTAGCATGTCAGCTAGTTTATTAGTGGCTGTAACAGTAAATTGCTGGGTACCTATTGCTTCTCGGAAACTGTTTTCTGAGAGGAGCTCAAGACTCTTGTCAATATTAAAAAAAACTTCTGTGATCTCTTTGTTGATGGACTCAGAAATCATAGGTTGACGTAATGACAAAGAGAACAGGCTGTCATCAACATGTTCAAAGTGTTCGCGTAAATTACTTTGCCTTACAAGACGCTTTGCATGCCCTGTGGTGTTTGTCGTGGAAGACTGAAAACGCTTCATAAGGGCTTCTTGATCAAACGAAAATAATAATAAATTATCCAAAATTTGACGAAGTACTTCAATGTCTTCACTCATTTGTTGACCGCCACCACCACTCATTTGTTGAGCCATTTTCTGACCCATCTGTTGCATTTTTTGAGCTGCTTTCTTTTGACTTTTTTGAGCATTAGAGAGTTTCTCATTTTGATCTTGAGGATCGGAGGATTCTTCTTTGTCTCCTAAATTATCGCTTGCATTCTCTTGATCCCTCTCAATTGAATCTTCTAAGTTTGAGTCGTCAGGGAGTTCAAGGGGTTTGGACAAAGCGTCATTGTCTTTTCTTAACTTTTCTAGCGCTTCGGTTAGCTCCTTAAATTCTTTGCTTAGCTGGTCTTGAGCTGCTTTGCTGTTTTTATCTTCGGATTCTTCGGCTAATTGCAACTGTTCTTTAGATAGTTGGTCTAAGGTGTTTTGAAGCTGCTCTGCTTTTTTGGACACATAATAGCGCTTTGTTAACTCCAACAACTGTTCTAAGCTGCGCTGTTTGTTTTTGTTTTGCTTTGCCATTTTTTCTAATTTTTCGGCCAAGTCTTCTTTATTAATTTTTTCTGTGATTTTTTTTAATTCCTCCAATAGTTTTTCGTCCTTTTCTAAAGCTTCTTTTTGTGCTTCAAGCCTCTTTTCCAGTTGCTCCTTAAAAGGATCTTTTTCTTTGGATTTTTCAAACTGATTTAGATTCTCCTTCATTTTTTTATTGAAGTCTTTTAACAGCTTGTCTTGCGCCTGCTGGCGTTCTAAAAAAGATTTTAATTTTTGTTGATCGCTAAAATTAAGTTGTTCCTTTTCTTTTTGGTTTTGAGATATTTCGTTGAGATTCTTGTCTTGTTCAGACAGGGTGTTCAATGCTTTTTGAAACGCCGTAGTCAGTTCGCTTTGCTCTTCTAATTGAAGCTCTTGAATAGTGTCTTCACTCTTTGAGTTATAGTTAAAAACGCGGCTTCTAGTGGATTTGTTTTTATGAAAGGGATCATTGTCGAAAACTTCAAAGTAGAGTGCGTACGCCGTATCGTCTATAAGCTCTAAGTCAGAAGGAAACACCTGTGTAAACTCTTGAAAAGTTGTGGCATTAGAAGGTAAAACTAATTCCTTAATATTGGTTATATCTGAGACAGGATAATAAAAGAGCTTTAAAGCGTTAATGCCATAGTCATCTGAAATTTGACCGTAAAAATAAAGAGAAGCCTGATAAGTAGAATCTTGTTTCATTTCAACCTTTATAGCGGGCATCTGGTCTTTGATTGTTTGTAATGAAAACGAAAGGTTTTCATAGTTTTTGAGCTTGTCGTTACTTGTTTGGATGGTGTAGTTTAGCGTTTCAAAGACCTGTTTCTTAAACTGGAATTTTTGGTTGGACATCTCAAAAGACAAGCGCTTGTCTTTATAAGAAAATGCAACGGAGTCTGTAGCCTTGGTAATCAACTCCCATTTTAATTTGGTGCCTTCGGGGATTGTAGCATTTCCATTATTCACAATTTTTTGATCTGACTTTCCTGTATAGGAAGGAAAGTCCAAATACATGTCAAAGCTCAACAAGACTGGAATCGGCAACACATTAAGGCGGTAGGGTTTAGAAACCACCTTCGAAGATTCCAACTTGAAATCTATAGGGACTTTTGGCTGTGAGAAAACGTACTCAAAAACCCCTAATTTAGTTTGCTTTAAAATATATGCTTCTTGATTAAATACAATCTGAACAGGCTCTGGAACAACAGACCCCACGGTTTTGACGACTAGAGTAAAAGGAGTGTTTTCGACAGCTTCGAGAGTGGAATTAATGACAAAAAATTCAAAGGGGGCGGGCGGCGAATAAGCAGTGTTGTAGTTGACAACTCGTTTTAGACTGTCGGTAAAAATCGCTTGTTTGCCAAATGCGATACAAACAAAAAGGATGAGCACAGGAATTGCTGCATATCTTAAATATTTAAGGTTCTCAGAAAAGTTAACCGCACTTTTGAAGGGAATAAGACTTAAATTATTAGATTTTTGTTCGATACTTGCTAAAAGAAATTCGGTGTGTTCTGATTGTTGATTGAGCTGAAGAACATTTAAAAGTTTGTCTTTTACTTCTGGAAAATGATCTCCGACAATTTTAGAAGCGGTTTCAAAGTCAATGCCTTTTTGAATCTTAAAATACTTAGCGAGGGGGATGAAAATAAAACCATAAAACAGCACTGCTTCAAAACCAAAAACACACCAAAACAAAAACAAGCGACCGGTAGGGCCAAGCCAAAAGAAATACTCAATACTCAAAAGTAATAATGCGTAAAGCAATCCAGTCGCAAAAAACAATAGCAACCCTTTCAAAAGAGCACTTAGGTAATAGCGCCTGATGAAGTGTTTTAATTTTTGTTCTATAATTTGAAAGCTGTTCAACTGAGGTTTGATTTAAGAAACTAAAATTACAATAATAATCCATATGAAAGGGCTCTTTTTTGGATAGCTCAAAAAAAAACTATAAGTTTAACACTGATTTTGACCCCAAGTCTAAATCTTCAAAAGCAACTTAACCGAAGTTTAAGCGATTATTTTATTTGAATTTTAGGTGAACCTTGGGAAACCAGAGTGACACAATACATGCCAATTTGGGATGTATTATTGAACAAAACACTGATTATAATGGAAATATGCACCACTAGTGGTTTATATACACTAGTTAGCCACAAGCTGAAAAAAGAAAAATGACAACAACTGAATTAAGAAAGAAAATTACGGAAGCTGAATTACCTGAATGGTTTAATTCTGTGGAAGCCTCTATTAGTTATCCAAATATTAATTTCAGTATTAAATTAAAAGGACTAAGTTCAATACATAAATTTCTGACACAACAAATAAACGGTTGGGAAAAATCCGAAAATATACCAAACGAATTTGAGCAATCTAAAAGACATTTTGTAAACTTAAAAACAAGAATAGAAAATTTTCTAAACTCGCATTATAATCAAGCAAGCGAACCTAATTTAAATAGTTATTGGAGACAAGAATCAAATCAATTAGCTAGTAACTCAAATTACTTTACGTACGATTCACCACAGACTGAATTTTTACTTAAAATTAAGAAAGAACAACCTAATTCTTTTCAAGGTGCTTATCATTTCATAATTGGGTCGCACAGAACAAATAACAAACACGAGTTTATCGGAGCTTTATTGGCTTATGAATTTGAGAATAAAGACTTCACAGAGTTAATAAACAGGCGAAATAAAGAAAAGAGTTCGATTAGCAAGCTAAGAAATGAATTCAGAGAACAACTAAACGATTCTGAAACACAACTAACTGAACATCTAACAAATTCTTCAAATGATTATAAAGAATATGTAGATAAAATAGATGAATTCAAAGAGTCAAAAGAGTCTCTATTTAACGAGTGGTTTGAAAATTCAAAAACTAATTTTTCAAGTTTTGACTCAGATTCTCAAACAAAAATTGCTGACCTTGAAAAAACCTATGAGGAGTTATTGAGACTTAAAAAACCAGCCGAATATTGGAAAACAAGAGCAGTAACGTTAAAGAAAGAAGGTTGGAAAGCTATTTATTGGTTAATTGGTTTAGTTGCATTTGCTTGTATAACTCTTTATTTACTTTTATGGCTTACACCTGATGGTATGCTTTTAAGTTTCATAAAAGGAAATGCTCAAGCAATTAAATGGTCTGTTATCTATGTGACTTTTATTTCATTCTTAGCATACGGAATAAAAGCATTGCATAAAGTTGCTTTCAGTTCATTTCATTTAGCTCGAGATTCAGAAGAGCGTGAACAATTGACTTACTTTTATTTAGCATTAATAAAGGACAAAGCAGTTGATGAAAAAGATAAAAATTTAATAATGCAATCATTATTTAGTCGAGCAGACACAGGATTGCTAAAAGATGATTCTGGACCTACAATGCCAAACGATATTGCAGGAAAAATATTCGGAAAATAAAAAGCCAGTGGCTAACAATGGCTATAATTAATACGGGTTTTGTGCTTAACCAAAGTTTAGAGCTTTAAACCAAGTCCGCCAAACCTTTTGATTTGGCTTTAGAACAAAAAAGATAAAACAAAATAAAAAGTTTTGGCTAAGTCCTTAATCGGTAATTAAGTAATTTTAATTCCCGTACTAACCATAGCCGAGACGTTAGTCAAAACACAAAAGTTTAAAAAAAACACCCGCCTTGAAAAACTCTTAAATACTCGTTGATTTAAGCAGATCAAAAACGCCGGCTATTTCTTTGGGGAATGCGTTCAGCAATTCTATCTTTGTGGCACTAATACAAGACCATGAATACACCGATTCGCGTACGATTTGCACCAAGCCCTACAGGGCCACTCCATATTGGAGGAGTGCGAACTGCTCTTTTTAATTATCTATTTGCTAAAAAACACGGCGGGACTTTTGTGCTTCGTATCGAAGATACCGATCAAAAACGCTATGTTGACAGTGCTGAAGACTATATAACAAACGCACTCAACTGGTGCAACATTCCTTTTGATGAAGGCCCCGGAAAAGACGGTGGTTTTGGTCCGTACAGACAAAGTGAGCGCAAGCATTTGTACAGGCAATATGTAGATTTACTGATTGAAAACAACAAAGCCTATTATGCTTTTGACACGGCTGAGGCACTGGACTTGGAGCGTAAAAATCATGAAGCAAAGGGCAAAACCTTTATCTATAACTGGCACAACAGAACCCGAGGCAGACTCATAAATTCATTGGTCTTATCCAAAGAAGAAGTCGCTGAAAAGATAGCAAATGGAGAGGATTATGTGGTGCGGTTTTTAGCACCTCAAGATGAAACTCTGGAGCTTACCGACTTGATTAGAGGCACAATAAAAATTGACACCAATACCCTTGACGATAAAGTATTGTTCAAATCAGATGGCATGCCCACCTATCACCTTGCCAATGTCGTAGATGATTATTTAATGAAAATATCACACGTCATTCGTGGAGAAGAGTGGTTGCCTTCCTTAGCGCTGCACCAATTACTTTACAATGCGTTTGGGTGGGAAGCACCTGAATTTGCGCACTTGCCCCTCATATTAAAACCAACAGGAAAAGGAAAGCTAAGCAAGCGCGATGGCGATAAGCTAGGATTTCCAGTATTTCCATTAGATTGGGAAGATCCTGCAACCAACAGTGTGTCAAAAGGCTACAAAGAAAGCGGCTACTTTCCGGAAGCTGTGGTCAATTTCTTAGCTTTCTTAGGCTGGAATCCTGGTACAGAACAAGAACTTTTTTCATTAAGTGAACTCGTTGAAGCCTTTGATTTAAAAAATGTCAATAAAGCAGGTGCACGCTTTGACCCAGATAAGACAAAATGGTTTAACCACCAATACATGCAAAAGGCAACAGTTGAAACATTAACCGAAACATTTATAAACACAGCGCCAGAGCTTGAGTCTATCGACCCTGGTTATGTAGAGCTTGTTGTAAACCTTATCAAAGAACGTGCAACCTTCCCATCAGAATTTTGGGGATTGAGTCATTACTTTTTTAAGGCCCCTGAAAATTTCGCGGAGGCAGCACTTAAAAAAGCCTGGAAAGAACATTCTAAAGATTTAATGATTCAACTAATTAGCGAACTTGAAGCCGCTGACGATACCAGTGTAGACACCCTTCAAACCGCCGTAAAAGGATGGATCACCAAAAACGAAATCGGCTTTGGGAAAATAATGATGCCATTAAGGGTGGCGCTTGTAGGCGCACTAGAGGGTGTTGATGTTTTTGACATCATCTATCTAATAGGAAAAACCGAAACAATCAAACGGATTCGATCCCTCATTGACCGTCATTAATTAATCTGAATGTTGTGTGGTAAATTTGATTACTTTTGCCTTTGCATACAACGCATCTTGAACTAGAGTAAATGAAGCATATTAGAAACTTTTGTATCATCGCCCATATTGACCACGGTAAAAGTACCTTGGCAGATCGTTTGTTGGACTTTACTGGCGCTGTTACTGAGCGCGAAAAGCAAAGCCAATTACTCGACTCGATGGATTTGGAACGCGAACGCGGAATTACGATCAAGTCGCATGCAATACAAATGGACTACACCTATAAAGGGCAAGAATACACCTTAAATTTAATTGACACTCCTGGTCATGTTGATTTTAGCTATGAGGTCTCTCGATCGATTGCTGCTTGTGAAGGGGCGCTATTGATTGTCGATGCCGCACAAAGCATACAAGCACAAACCATTTCAAACTTATACTTGGCACTGGAAAATGATTTAGAAATTATTCCCGTTTTGAATAAAGTTGATTTACCAAGTGCAAACCCCGAAGAGGTGACTGATGATATTGTGGAGCTTCTGGGGTGTGATCCTTCAGAAGTCATTCCTGCAAGTGCTAAAACAGGTATTGGAATTGAAGCAATTTTAACGGCTATAATAGAAACGATTCCACCACCAAAAGGGGATCCTGAAGCTCCTTTACAAGCGCTTGTTTTTGATTCCGTTTACAACTCGTTTAGAGGGGTTGAAACGTATTTTAAAATCGTTAATGGGAGTATTAAAAAAAATCAACAGGTAAAATTTATAGCAACTGGAAAAGTATATGGAGCCGATGAGGTGGGAACACTGAATCTAACCCAAACACCAAAAAAAGAAATTAAAACCGGCGATGTTGGATACCTAATAACAGGCATAAAAGATGCGCGCGAAGTTAAAGTTGGGGATACCATTACAGATGCAAAATACCCAACAACCGAAGCAGTCGAAGGGTTTGAAGATGTGAAGCCTATGGTTTTTGCAGGATTGTATCCTGTAGATACCGAAGAATACGAAGAATTGCGTGCCTCTATGGAAAAACTCCAACTGAACGACGCTTCCTTGGTATTTCAAGCTGAAAGTTCCGCTGCCTTAGGGTTTGGATTTAGATGTGGATTTTTAGGAATGTTGCATTTAGAAATTATCCAGGAACGCTTAGAACGTGAATTTAATATGACGGTAATAACAACCGTTCCCAATGTGTCTTACCACGCTTTTACCAGAAAAGATCCTGATACCGTTGTAATACTCAACAATCCAACAGATTTACCAGATCCATCTGGACTGGACCGAATTGAGGAGCCTTACATTAAGGCTTCTATCATTACAAAGTCTGATTTTGTTGGAAATGTCATGTCGTTATGTATTGAAAAACGTGGACAGATTACAAGCCAAAATTACTTAACGCCAGAACGTGTAGAGTTAACCTTTGATATGCCATTAGCTGAAATTGTATTTGATTTTTATGACCGATTAAAAACTGTTTCTAAAGGCTATGCATCGTTTGATTATTCACCTATCGGGATGCGAGTTTCAAAACTCGTCAGAGTTGATGTGTTACTAAACGGACAAACTGTAGATGCGCTTTCAGCTCTAATCCACATAGATAATTCGGTGACTATTGGTAAAAAAATGTGTGCCAAACTAAAAGAGCTTATTCCGAGACAACAGTTTGATATTCCTATTCAGGCTGCAATTGGTGCGAAAATTATTTCGAGAGAGACCGTAAAAGCCGTCCGTAAGGATGTCACTGCCAAGTGTTACGGTGGAGATATATCCAGAAAACGAAAGCTTTTAGAAAATCAGAAAAAAGGTAAAAAACGTATGCGTCAAGTAGGGAGTGTTGAAATCCCACAAGAGGCATTTATGGCTGTCCTAAAGCTTAACGATTAAACTAATTTTAGGTTTTTATATTTTTAAAGAAAGTCTTATATTTCAGGATAATCTTTAAACATAAAATTGATTGAGCGCTATTACATTTAAAACGATCGGGATTGGAGTTACTTTTTCTCCTAACCTAGAGGCTAATATTAATGAGGCGGCACGTTTAGCGTTGTGTTTTGGCAGTAAATTAGTGCTAATCCATGTCGGCGAAGCTTCTGAAAAAAAATCAAGCTCTTTCTTAAAGTTTTTAAGCCCATTTGAAAGTAAAGGCTTGGAGTTTGAATTGTTTTTCAAGTCTGGAGACCCTGTGAACGTAATTCTAGGTTCTACAGAAGAAAAAAAAGTAGACTTACTCATTATTGGAGCGCTCAAAAAAGAGAATTTTCTTAAATACTACCTCGGGTCTATCGCTCGGAAAATTACGCGACAGGCAAAATGCTCTGTACTTCTTTTGATCAACCCTTCAATAGAGCGCATTCCCTGTAAGCATATTGTTGTCAACGGCCTAAAAGACCCAAAAACAAAAGAAACTGTCACAACTGCATTTTTAGTAGGCCACAAATTAGGGGCGGATAAAATTACAGTAGTTGAAGAAATTGATCAGGAAGAAGTGAGTGTGAATGTTGATGACGATAAATCCCTCAGAAAGTCAACTATCATCAAAGAACGATTGCGTTTAAGAGAAGAAGCGCGTGTTAAGGTAGTGTTAGATACGATTCCTGCTAATTATACAAAAGATATGACTATAAAATCCCAGCCAATTTTTGGGAAACGAGGGTATTCAATAGGGCATTACGCACAAGTAGCACGGGCAGATTTATTAGTAATGAATGCACCATCTAAAATGACGTTTTGGGACCGCTTATTTCCACACGATATCGAACACATTTTAACTGAATTACCAACCGATGTATTAATTGTACAATGAGAACAAAAGAAACTTCATTTGTTGGGTTTATAAAGAACCTTCCAAAAAATATGTTTTCTGGCTTAGTCGTCAGTCTAATCGCCCTTCCATTAGGCTTGGGGTTGGCCATGGCTAGTGAGGCGCCCCCTATTGCTGGGGTTATCACAGCAATCGTTGGCGGTATTATTGTCTCTATTTTAGGTGGAAGCCATGTGACTATTTCTGGGCCAGGAAACGGCCTGGTAGGGGTTGTGTTGGTGGCGATTACAACGCTTGGTCTCACCGCTACTTACGCCGCAATTATCTGCTCTGGTGTAATCTTAGTAATCCTTGGCTTTTTAAGGCTCGGGAAGTTGGCAGACTACTTTCCGTCCTCAGCAATTCAGGGGATGTTAGCAGCGATTGGGCTTATTATTTTAGGAAAGCAATTCCATATAATGCTTGGAAATAAAATTGTTAGAGAAAGTGGGATTGATTATTTGTTAGAAATACCTAATACTTTGATTGCGGTCTTTAATTATCAAGACAAGGGGTTGATTTATGCGGCGGTTGCGGGAATTTTAAGCTTGGCTATCATGGTTTTTTATTCAAAAATTCGAAACAAATATCTGCAACTGATTCCTGCACCGATGTGGATTGTAATTGTGTCTGTTGGGTTTAGTTATTATTATGAGTTTATCTTAAAAACGACGAACCCTATTTCGGACGCCTACATGATCCCTGGAATTCCAAATATTCAAGAAATAATAACGGACATTCCAACGCCCAACTTTGACATGGTAGGGACGCTCTCATTTTGGTCAAGCGTCGTAGCTTTGACGTTAATTGCTAGTATCGAGTCGTTGTTAAGTATTAAGGCTGTTGATAAATTAGATGTTCTTAAAAGACGCTCCAACGTAAACAAGGACATTAAAGCTCTTGGACTGGCAACTGTCGTAAGTGGGTTTTTGGGTGGATTAAATGTTGTTACTGTTATTGCAAGAAGCTCTGTCAATGTAAACAACGGCGGAAGTAATCGTTCGTCCAACTTATTTCATGCCTTATTTTTGGTTGTATTTATTGTGCTTTTTAGTACCGAACTTACAAGAATTCCACTCACCGCTTTGATGGCGATACTTGTGTATACAGGCTATAAATTAGCCTCCCCAGACGTTGTCCGGCGGATTTTTACGATAGGTAAAGAGCAGCTAATCATATTCTTTGCCACACTTTTTGTAACCTTAAAAGTTGGTTTGATTTCTGGTATTATCGCTGGGTTGATTGCGACGTTTATTATTCATATTGTAGTCACAAAAAGTCTTAGTTTATTTATAAAAAATATTCTAAAGCCTAATGTTTTAATGTTCAAAGAGGAAAATGGAAACTATTTCATTAGTGTGAAACATTTCTGTAGTTTTCTGAATTTCAACATCCTGAAGAGTAAATTAGAGGCAATTCCTGAAAAAAGTGATGTTATTTTGGATTTTTCATTGTGTGGTTTTGTGGATCATTCTGTTATGGAAAACGTCCATGACTATCAAGAGTTGTTTCATAAAAAAGGAGGTAATATAGGTGTGATAGGCTTAGATATTTTAGGGACAAAATCCGAACATCCTTTTGCTTTGAGGCGCTTGTTACCACTTCAAAATATTATTCCAAACAATAAAACAAAACGTCAAAAAAACCTTGAATTAGTAGCGGGTGATTTTGAATTAAAGTTTGACCCCTTAAAGCGCAAAAGCAGTCTGTTTTTAGAAAACTTCATTTACTTTAAAACAAAAAAGGTGGAGCATGTTTTTAATCAACTTTCAGCAAAAAACAACCCCTGCCGTTTATTTGACATTACGTATTCTGAAGGAGAGTTTATCGCCAAGGAAGTTGTGCGATCCACCATGCTTTACATCAAAACATCTTCGAGTGTTCCGGTGTTTACATTAGACAAAGAGGGGTTGCTAGAGCGGCTGTATGCATTGGCGGGATATAGGGATATTGCTATTAAAAACCATGCTGATTTTTCTAACCGATTTTATTTAAGAGGCGAAAATGCGCGCGCTATCAAAACGCTTTTTACAGATGAACTTGTGCTGTTTTTTGAAAGCAATGCCTATTATCATATAGAATCTAGTAAAGATGGTTTGTTGGTTTTTAGCAAAGAACGCATCGCAAGTATTAAGGAGATTAAAGCATTACTAGACTTTGGGGTTCGACTTAACGCAATCATAAACAAGGTTTAACATGAAACTATACCCCATCAATGTTGGTAATTTTAAGTTAGACGGTGGCGCGATGTTTGGTGTGGTTCCAAAATCTATTTGGAGTAAGACAAACCCTGCCGACGAAAATAACATGATTGACATAGCGTCTCGCTGTTTATTAATTGAAGATGGAAACCGTTTGATTTTGATAGATACAGGAATGGGGACCAAGCAAAGTGATAAGTTTTTTAATTACTATTACCGCTGGGGAACACACACATTGGATGGGGCACTTGCTTCGCACGGGTTTTGTAAAGATGATGTCACGGATGTGTTTTTGACTCACTTACATTTTGATCATTGTGGCGGGTGTGTGCAGTGGAATTCTGATAAAACAGGCTATGAAATTGCCTTTAAAAATGCTACTTTTTGGAGTAATGAGGACCACTGGAAGTGGGCAATAAATCCAAACAAGAGAGAGAGTGCGTCATTTTTGTCTGAAAATATTAGGCCTATAGAAGCTAGTGGGCACTTGAAACACCTCACTGTTCCTAACGGAGATATATTACACAACACTAATTTGGGATTTGATGTGTTTTTTGCAAACGGTCACACGGACAAACAAATGATACCTATGATTTCTTACAAAGGAAAAACCATATGTTTTATGGCGGATTTACTACCAACCGTTGGGCATATCTCCCTGCCGTTTGTGATGGGATACGACACAAGACCTTTGCTAACCTTAGATGAAAAAGAGCGTTTTTTAAAACTGGCTGCAGATAAAAATTATTTTTTATTTTTGGAGCATGACGCGCACAACGAATTAATTACTGTCAAGCATACCGAAAAAGGAGTGCGTCTCGGTGATATTCACGATTTTAATAATCTATTTTAATCCCAAAAAGATGAAACAAGCCCTACACAAACAGTTTCTAAAATCCACCTATTTTTTAGGGGTATTCTTGATCTTAGGTTGCGGATCTCGATCTGCTGTCTTATCAACTCCTATTGGGAATATTGATTTAACGCCTCTTAAAGCAGTAGAACTTACTGATACCGAAGAAAAAGAATGGAGTCATTTGGATCTCAAAACGGATACAATTCCCGGTGTTAGTTTACAGAGGGCCTACAAAGAACTGGTGAAGCCTAAAAGTAAAACCATTATTGTGGCGGTTATTGACTCTGGAATCGATATTGATCATGAAGATCTTAAAGAGAATATCTGGGTCAACTCAGGTGAAATACCAAACAATGGAAAAGACGATGACGCTAATGGCTATATTGACGATATTAATGGTTGGAATTTTTTGGGAAATGCAAGCAATGAACAATTAGAATACGTAAGGTTGGTAGCAAGTGGCGACACAAGCAACCCACGATTTACGGAAGCGAAAGAGCTGCTCTCTAAAGAATACGAAAAGACCAATAAAAACAAGAAGCAATACGATAAAATCTTAACACAGTTGACAACATCAGATGCTGCAGTAGCAAAGTATCTAAAAAAGACGCACTATACCAAAGAAGATGTTGATGAAATCTTTACAACTGACTGGGATCTACTTAAACATGCTAGGATCATTAAGCAGTCCTACGGTTTTGGGTTTGATAGTATTGAGGCTCTAATGAAAGATTTAAAAACTGGTTTAAAAGCGTTTAATGAGCGCTTGGACTATAAACTCAATATAGGTTTTGATGGAAGAAAAATTGTTGGAGATAATCCCAATGACTTAAATGACCGGAACTATGGAAATAGTGATGTCAGGGCGAAAAATGGTCGCACTCATGGAACGCACGTTTCTGGGATAATCGCTGCTAAACGCAACAATGGTATTGGCATAAATGGTGCTGCTAATAATGTAAAAATTATGGCAATCCGCAACACACCAAGCGGCGACGAATACGATAAGGATGTCGCTTTAGGTGTGTATTACGCCGTTGATAATGGTGCTAAAGTGATTAATATGAGTTTTGGAAAAAGCTTTTCACCTCACAGCGATTGGGTAAGAAATGCTATTGCTTATGCTGCTGAAAACGATGTGTTAATTGTAGCGGCTTCAGGAAATGATGGTAAAAACACCGATCTGAAAAATTACTTCCCAAATGATCAAATAAACAATGGAACTGAGGTTTCAAACACCTTTTTGAAGGTCGGCTCAAATGGTCCTAAATATGGTTCTTCCTTGGTTGCTAGCTATTCAAACTATGGGAAAAGTACTGTAGATGTTTTTGCACCTGGTTCTCAAATTTATTCAACCTATCCAAAAGAAAGCTACGAATTTGCAAGTGGCACCTCTATGGCAGCTCCTTTAGTGGCGGGTGTGGCTGCTTTGATCTTTTCACAACATCCAACCCTCAGCGCTGCTCAAGTAAAACAAATACTCATCACATCAGGAATCGCTATCAACAAAAAGATGTCTCTTGGAGACGGAACTACGGAGCCGTTTTCTGAATTATCAAAATCTGGAAAAATAATCAACGCTTACAACGCTTTGATAATGGCATCAAAACTATCTAAATAATATATACTAATATGAAACATACATTTTACTTACTTGCATTATTATTGGGACTAAATTCCCTATACGGTCAAAATAATTTTGAGTACTGGCAACAACATGTGGACTACGAGATGGACGTAAAAATTGATGTGAATACCTTCAATTATGGGGGAACTCAAAAACTAATTTATACCAACAACTCTCCAGATGATTTGGGGCGCGTGTTTTATCATTTATTTTACAATGCTTTTCAGCCTGGCAGTGAAATGGATGTACGTTCCCTTACCATTGCAGATGCAGATTCAAGAGTTGAAGATCGAATTAGTAAACTTAAAAAAGAAGATTTTGGATTTCTAAACGTTGTTAGCTTGACCCAAAATAGTGTTCCATTAGAGTATACTGTGGCTGGAACCGTGTTGGAAGTTCAATTAAACACGCCTATCAAATCAGGAGAGTCCGCGTTGTTTGAAATGACTTTTGAAGGGCAAATACCGCCTGTTATTCGTAGAGCAGGAAAAAACAGTAAAGAAGGTGTAGCGCTCTCTATGGCGCAGTGGTACCCAAAAATGGCAGAATATGATTTTGAGGGCTGGCATGCCGACCCTTATATTGGAAGAGAATTTCATGGAGTATGGGGCGATTTTGATGTGAAACTAACCCTAGATAAAAGCTATACAGTTGGTGGGACGGGGTACTTACAAAACCCTACTGAGATTGGGCATGGTTATGGAACTAAAGAAACAAAAAACAAGACCGATTTGTTAACGTGGCATTTTGTAGCTCCAAATGTTCATGATTTTACATGGGCTGCAGACCCTAAGTTTGTTCATGACACCCTACAAGTTCCGGACGGACCGTTGTTACATTTTTTGTACAAAAAGTCTTTAAAACGTGAATTCAAAAAAAGGTGGAAAGACCTACAAGAACCAACAAGTGAGATAATGCAATACTACAGCAACAACGTTGGAAAATATCCTTATGAACAATACTCAGTGATTCAAGGGGGTGATGGCGGTATGGAATACGGCATGTGTACACTTATTACGGGAGAACGCAGTTTTGAAAGCTTGGTGGGAGTAACGGCCCATGAAATTGGACACACCTGGTTTCAGTTTTTAATGGCTTCAAACGAAAGTAAACACCCATGGCTCGATGAGGGCTTCGCGGAGTACACATGTACGTTTATTGAAAATGAAATTTTTGGCATAAAGACCACTGAGCCCATGAAACGCAATTTCGATCGCTATTACAATCTCGCGCTAAGCGGTAAAGAGCAACCCATGAGTACGCACGCAGACCGATTTGCTTACAATGCTGCGTATAGCATCTCAACATACAGTAAGGGTGCATTGGTGTTGGCACAATTGCGATATATTATAGGGGAGGAAAATTTTTGGGAAACCTTAAAAAAATATTTTGAGTATTGGGCGTTTAAACATCCGACTCCAAACGACTTTATCCGTTGTGCCGAAAAAACTTCTGGTTTGGAATTGGAATGGTTTTTGACCGATTGGACGCAGACCACCAATACAATTGATTACGGAGTTAAAGGGGTGATTGCTTTTGAGGGGCAATCAGTTGTGACGTTGGAGCGCATTGGACTAATGCCAATGCCTGTAGAGGTACAAGTGCTGATGAAAGATGGGAGCGCTATAAATTATTACATACCTTTACAGATGATGCGGGGTGAAAAACCACTTACGAGTAATGAGGTGTTATTAAAAGATTGGGCTTGGGCACACCCAGAATATCGTTTTTCTGTAGATGTAGATCCATCAAAAATTGAGTCTATTACCGTGGATGTAAACAAAGAAACGGCAGATGTAAACAAAGAAAACAATCAGCTTATAGTATTATAATAAATGGAACGTTTAAAAGGAAAAAAGCAAATAGAGCAGTTGTTCATTACTGGAGTTTCGGTGGGGGCATTTCCTTTAAGAATGGTGTATTTAAAAGGTGGTGACAAACATTTGGTGGGGGTTTCTGTGAGCAAAAAACATTTTAAAAATGCGGTGGATCGCAACCGAATTAAACGCCTTTTAAGGGTGGCTGTAGAAAAACAACTCGCTATGACACTAGAAAAAATGGAATCGAAATTCTGTTTAATGGTTTTATATGTTGGAAAAGAAATGCCCAACTCACCTCAACTAAAAGAGCAGTTTGAATTTCTAATAAAACGTTTTAATAAAAAAGAAGCGCATGAACTTTAGCCTTAAAAAAAGAGGAGTATTACTGGGAATTATAGCGTTGGTTTTTATCTCGACCACAGCTTATAAAAACGATTATTTTGAAATTGCTAAGCAGTTGGATATTTTCACTACCCTGTTTAAGGAGGTTAACATGAATTATGTGGATGAAACAAACCCCGCTGATTTAATGCAAGAAAGTGTCAATCAGATGCTGAAAGAGTTAGACCCTTACACAACTTATATGAACGAGCAAGATGTAGAAAGGGCTCGAATGTATCAATCAGGAGCTTATGTTGGAATTGGAGCAACCATTAATACGTCAGAGAATAAATTAGTTGTTGTTGAAGTTTATAAAGATTTACCTGCGGATAAGGGAGGGTTAAAATCGGGGGACGAAATTATTAAGATTGATGGGCTCGCGGTGAGTGATTTAAAAGAAAGTGCGACCCAATTTTTGAATGGGAAAAAAAACACAAAAGTGTCCTTAACATACCTTCGTGATGATAAAGCGACTGAGATAGTCGTATCTAGAGGAGATGTAAAACCAAAGTCGGTTCCGGTTTCTAAACTGTTGTCAAATGGCATTGGCTATATTGCTTTAGATCGTTTTACAAAAACAGCTTCTAAGGAAGTAGAAGGCGCACTGAAATTGATGCTTATAGATGAAGCAAAAGGGGTTGTTTTAGATTTGAGAAACAATCCGGGGGGGTTACTTCACGAAGCGGTTAAAATTGTAAATTTATTTGTTCCTAAAGGGCAGTTGGTGGTGTCAACAAAATCGAACGTTGAGACTTACAACCAGACATTTGAAACTCAGAAACAACCGTTGAGTTTAGAAATTCCATTGGTTGTTTTAATAAACCAAAACAGTGCTTCTGCTAGTGAAATTGTGGCGGGGGCGCTTCAGGATTTAGACCGTGCTGTCATTGTTGGAAAAAGGAGTTTTGGAAAAGGTTTGGTGCAAAGACCTAAACCCTTGCCTTACGGATCGCAATTAAAAGTAACTATCTCTCGCTACTACACACCGTCTGGGCGTTGTATTCAAGCCCTAGACTATAGAAATCGAAAAAAGGATGGGTCTGCTGTTCGATATGATAAAAACCAGTACACTGCCTTTAAAACTACAAATGGTAGAACGGTATATGATGGTGGAGGAATTGAGCCAGATATAATCGTTGGGAAAGAGAAGCCCAATAAGTTCATAGAGAAGCTTTTAAAAAGTTCCTTGGTGTTTGATTACTCAAATCAATATTTTCATAACAATACCGTTGGTGATATGGAAAGCTTCCGCTTGGATAAAAAAGATTTTGAGCGTTTTAAAAAAATGAGTCTTGATAAAAAATACAGTAATATAAGTGACGCTCAAGAAGCTATTGATCAATTAAAAAACACACTAAGTGAAGAGGGTTTTAGGGCGATGGAACGAGGTTTGGAAGACTTAGAAGCATCTGTTCAGACGTCCAAAATGGAGTTAATTGAGGCTTTTAAAAATGATATCAATGCCACTTTGGAAGGAGAAATAATAAAACGCTATTTTTACAGGGAGGGAATGTACACGTATTTTCTTGCTACAAACAACGAGGTGTTTAAGGCGCAAGAAATTATAAATGATAGTGAACTCTATAAAAATATATTAAGGTAAACAGATGTATATCGACATTTAAGAATTGAAAATAAGATGAAAAAGATTGTTTTTTTATTGTTTTTATTAATAACCGTAGCGCAAGCGCAAACAGGAAATACACACGTCGTATATTTTGAGACTGGTCAATATGAGGTGCCGGAAATAGAAACAAACCGACTGGTGTTGTTTATTCAAAGCCTGAAAGATATTGAAATAGAACGTATTGCTATTTACGGATTTTGTGACGATCGCGGTAGTGATTCTTACAATTTAATATTATCCCAGGACAGGGCTAATGCTATTAAAAAAATATTTTCAGGATTCGGGGTGGACGACAACCTTATTAGTAATGTTGATGGAAAAGGAGAGGTATTATTGCGTGTTATTTCTTCTGATAATCTAAATATTATAAGAGGTTTAAACCGAAAAGTTGAGATCAACGTAGTGTATAAGATTACAGAAACAAAGGGGGTTGTTAAAGAAGAAAAAGAATATCGTTTTTTGAATGATAAGTTAAAGGTTGGAGATAAAATAACCCTTGAGAATATTTTATTTAAAACAGGTTATAGTTATATCGTAGAAGAATCTGTACCCGTCCTAGAAATGATGGCGGATGCATTGAGAGAAAGAGACGATATCTATTTCACGATAGAAGGCCATGTTTGTTGTACAAAAAACGCAAGAGATGCTGTAGATAGAAAGACTGGAAAACGAAACTTATCTTTAGCAAGGGCTAAATATATATATGATTACTTGGTTCAAAAAGGGGTTAAAAGAACCCGAATGCGTTATGTGGGTCTAAAAAACAAGTACCCGCTTGGAAAAGCAATGAAGTACGATAAACGAGTAGAAATTAAAATCACCTCAATTTCGAAGAGAAATTAAACTTTAACCATCGCAATGTGTGGAATTCCGTCTTCTAAGTAAGATTCACCTGTTGTTTTAAATCCTAGATTATTATAGAATTTTTCTAAATATTTTTGTGCTGAGAGCTTTATTTCTTTTGTTTCAAAAGTAGTTTCAACAGCGTTTATAGATGCTGTCATTAGTTGATGTCCATACTTTAGATGGCGTTCTTTTTCTGAGACAACTACACGACCTATACTGGCTTCTTTAAAATAATCGCCGGGCTTAAAAATCCGCGTATAAGCGATAATAGTAGTATCTTTTTTACCAATAACATGTAGTGCTTTTTGGTCCTTTCCATCGACATCTTGATATACACAATCTTGCTCCACCACAAAAACTTCACTTCTTAATTGTAATAAAAAATAGAGTTCCTCTAAAGATAATTGATCGAACGTTTTGACAGAAATATCTAGCATAATTTAATCTTGAATAATTATAGTTTTAGGGTCTGAACTCCCAAACTCTGGTTGTATATTGAAGTGGTTAATATTGAATTTTTGGAAAAGGGTGGTTTCTATAGTTTTAAGAATTGTATTAAATTCTGAGAATTTTAAATCTACATTAAAATCAATATGCGCTTCTAAATGAATTTCTGTTTCATTTAACTGCCATACATGAATATGATGAATATTATTTATATGTTTTAACTTATTTACTTCTTCAACAATAGCATCTATTTTAATATGTTTTGGGGTAAATAACATAAGAATGTGAAAAGACTCTTTAAGTAAGTTATAGCCAACTACAACTAGATACACTGCAATCGCAATTGTTAAAGCTGCATCTACCCAATAAATTTGATAGAACCTCATTAAAAGCCCTCCTATCAACACTGCAATACTAGCAAGCATATCTGTTAATAGGTGTAAATATGCAGAACGAATATTTATACTATGAGCACTGTCTTTTTTTAATAACAAAACACTAAGACCATTAAAAACAATCCCTAAAATTGAGAGCCCTATAACTAAATCAGGCTCTATTGTTTGAGGGTTAAATAAACGTTTTACAGCTTCAAACATTAAATATATAGCAATAATAATTAGAGAAGAAGCATTAACAAAAGCTGCGATAATTTCGGCACGTTTATATCCAAAAGTTCTTGAAATAGTTGCTTTTTTCTTTGATAATATCGCTGCTATATAAGAAATAACAAGTGATATCACATCTGTTAAATTATGTAATGCATCGCTTAAAAGCGCAAGACTTCCAGATAAAAAACCACCAATTATTTGGGCAAGCGTAATAACACTATTTAATAAAATAGAAATTAAAAGGTTCCTACCTGTATGATCGGAAGTATGCTTATGAGAATGCCCCATTATATGTTAGCAAGGTTGTATTTTATTAATTCTATTTTGATGACGTCCGCCTTCAAAATCAGTTTTTAAAAACGTATCAACCATAACTAAAACGTCTTCTATTTCAGTAAAACGAGCTGGAATACAAAGGATATTCGCATTGTTATGTTGACGTATTAAAGAAACAATTTCATTTGTCCAACAAATACCCGCTCTTACACTAGCATACTTATTTGCTGTCATTGCCACTCCATTAGCACTCCCACAAATAAGAATACCGTAAGTTGATGTTTTTGATTCTACATCTTTTGCAACGGGATGAACAAAATCTGGATAATCGACACTGGAATCAGAGTCTGTTCCATAATTTGTGACTTCTATATTTTTAGATTTAAGGAGTTCTATAATTCTAAATTTATAATCTGTGCCTGCATGATCGTTTCCGATTGATATATTCATTTGGTATAACTTTAATTATTAGTAAATTTACAAAAAAGACTGGGACTTAAATTAAATTGTTGATAGCCTTTTTAATTAATTGTTAATAATTAATGAGCGATTATGAAAACTTAATTTTTATATATCAATTAATTTTATCAACCGGCTATATAAATTTATAAAACTAATTAAGTTGTCTTTTTTCATTCTGAACTTATGAATACCAAAAGTAGGTTTATGAACAAAAAATACATAAATATTTATGAGTTGTTTTGTATAAATCTATGATATTAACAATATTTAAAAAACTATATTAAATAATTGTAAATCAATTAACTAATAAAAAAATAGGTGTTAATTATATGTTTATAATATGTAAATAAGAAAGAAAGCTACTAATTTTACATAAACTTATATCACCTATTCACAGACTATAATAACCATCATTAGTTTTTAAATAATTAAATAAAAAATTAATATAATTATATTAAATGTGGATAAAGTTAAAAAAGGGATGACTCTTGGTTGAATTAAAATGGTAGCTTTGCTTAATTACATACTTTAAATGAAAAGGAAAAAGAATAAAAAACAATCGGTTAAAAATTACAGTCAAAGTATATTAACAATATTGAAATCCGATAGAAAAAAAACATTCAATCACAAGCAGATAGCTGCTAAACTAAAAGTAAACGATGCTAGCAGTCGGAACCAAATTATAAAAAATCTTCACAAACTAGCAGCTCAGAAAGAAATTGAAGAAGTAGAACGAGGAAAATTTCAACTGATAAGCTCAACAGAATATTTTATTGGAAAAGTAGATATGGCTGCAAGAGGTAATGCTTATATAATTAGTGATACTTTTGAAGATGATGTTTTTATAGCTTCTAATAACATGCACAAAGCGTTGCATGGCGATACGGTAGAATTATATATTTATAACCGTAAGAAAAATGGAAGACAAGAAGGAGAAGTCACTCAAATTATAGAACGTGCACGCACAGAATATGTAGGTGTTGTACAATTGAATGATAAATTTGCTTTTGTTGTTCCTGATAGTAATAAAATGCCTGTAGATGTTTTTGTGCCTTTATCAAAAGCGATGAAAGCAGAGGATGGTGATAAAGTACTCGTAAGTTTAGAAGAGTGGCCAGAAAAAGCTGAGTGTCCTAACGGAGCAATTATAAAAATTCTAGGAAAACCAGGTGATCACAATACAGAAATTCATTCCATACTAGCAGAATACGGACTACCATATGAGTTTCCTTCCGAAGTTGAAGCATTTGCAAATAATATAGATACCTCTATTACAGAAGGAGAAATTGCAAAACGTCGCGACATGCGATCTACACTCACATTTACAATTGATCCAAAAGATGCAAAAGACTTTGATGATGCTTTATCTTTTAAACAACTCCCGAATGGAAATTATGAAGTAGGTATTCATATAGCCGATGTATCTCATTATTTACAAGAAGGTACTATTTTAGATGATGAAGCTTACGAACGTGCCACATCAGTTTACTTAGTAGATAGAGTTGTCCCTATGTTGCCAGAAGTATTATCAAACAATGCCTGTTCTCTACGCCCCTTAGAAGAAAAATATACCTTCTCCGCTGTTTTTGAACTCAATAATAAAGCAGGAATAGAAAATCAGTGGTTTGGAAGAACAGTAACTTATAGTGATGCACGATTTGCCTACGAAGAAGCACAACATATTATAGAAACTGAAGACTGTGTGATCCCAGCAGAAATAGCACTAAATGGCAAAGCTTATACTGCGGATACTGCTGTTAAAGACGCTATTTTAAAGTTAGATGAACTAGCTAAAATAATGCGCTCTAAACGTATGAACAATGGTGCTATTTCTTTTGATAAAGCAGAGGTTAAATTTGATTTAGATAAAGAAAACAACCCTGTAGGTGTGTTTTTTAAAACTTCAAAAGATGCTAATAAACTTATTGAAGAGTTTATGTTATTAGCTAATAAAAAAGTTTCTGAATTTATAGGAAAACAATCCCCACAAAAAACATTTATATATAGAATTCATGACGAACCAGACAATCAAAAATTAGCTGGTTTACAAAGAATAGTTTTTCAATTTGGACATCAACTAAATTTTAAAAGTAGAGAAACCACCACACACTCTTTAAACACTCTTCTTAAAAATGTAAAAGGTACAAAAGAACAAAACCTTGTCGATACACTCACTATTCGTTGTATGAGTAAAGCTGTATACTCCACAAAAAATATAGGACATTACGGACTTGCTTTCAACCATTATAGTCATTTTACATCTCCAATTCGTCGTTACCCAGATGTTATGGCACACCGTTTGTTACAATATTATTTAGATGGTAACAAATCAACTAGCGAAGATCTTTATGAAGAAAAATGTAAACATTCTTCTAACATGGAATATCTTGCAACAAAAGCAGAGCGTGATTCTATAAAATATATGCAAGTCAAATACATGCAAGACCATAAAGATGACACTTTCTTAGGGGTTATTTCAGGAGTCACTGAATGGGGTATGTATGTAGAAATTATAGAAAACAAATGCGAAGGCATGATAAGAATTAGAGATATTAAAGGTGATTTTTATAGATTTGATGCCGAAGAATTTGCTTTAATAGGTGAACGAACTAAAACCAAATACCAATTAGGAGATGAAGTTGAGGTTCGTGTCAAACAAGCTGACCTAGTAAAAAAACATTTAGACTTTATATTAAACATTTAAAATACCCAATCAAAAATGAAACCATATTTTTTATTTTTCTTATTATCTAGCTTTTTAGTAAGCTCTCAAACACCCGTTAGTAAAACATTAGGTGAATTTTCAGAACTAAAAGTTTATGACCTCATTAATGTTGAGCTAGTAGAATCCAATGAAAACAAAATAGAAATTACAGGAGAAGACACTTCTAATGTTTTAATTGTTCAAAAAAACAACCTTTTGAAAATTAAAATGGCTCTAAATAAATCGTTTAATGGAAATAAAACATTTGTAAAACTCTATTATAACAAAATAGATATTATAGACGTCAATGAAGGAGCAAAAGTGGTTTCAGAATCACTATTTAAGCAATACGAATTAGAATTAAAATCGCAAGAAGGGGGAGAAATTTCAGTTATTACAGATACAAAACTATTATCGGTTAAAATTGTAACCGGTGGAATTATAAATGTAAGCGGTGCTTCCGAATCTCAAAATATAAATATTAGAACAGGAGGTATTTATGAAGCATCTTTATTAAAAGCTCTTAATTCTCAAGTAAAAATAAAAACAGGAGGTGTTGCAGATATAAGCAGCTCTGAACTTATTGAAGTAACAATATTTGCTGGTGGAGATCTAATAATTCATGGGAAAAATAAATATGTAAAGCAATTAAAAGTGATTGGTGGAAGAGTTATTTACAAAGATTAATACACATCTCTAAAATTAAAGTACTATGATAGATGATATCCAAGCCGCCATACCACTTGGTTTTTTCTTAGCCTTCATGATAGGCCCTGTTTTCTTTGTATTAATTGAAACCAGTGTTACAAAAGGCTTTCGAGCAGCAGTTGCTTTTGATTTAGGAGTTATTATTGCAGATATTATTTTTATTGGAGTGGCTTATTTTAGTAGTTTCCAATTATTAGAAAACTTAAGCAACCAACCTGGTTTATACGTGTTTGGAGGTACTATTTTAGCAGTCTATGGATTGATAATTTTTCTAAAAAAACCAAAACGAAACGATCTTAAAGCACAACTATCTAATTCCTTTAAGGTTAATTATATAGAGTTATTTATTAAAGGCTTTTTACTCAACTTTATCAACGTAGGTGTGTTGATTTTTTGGTTAGGTATAATCATAGTAACAGGTCCAAGCCTAGAAAATGACATTAATCGTTTTTATGTGTTTTTTGGATCATTGATCGTGGCTTATTTTATCACAGATTTATTTAAAATACTGTTAGCCAAGCAACTAAAAAAACAACTAACCCCTAAAATAATTTTAAAAATTAAAAAATTACTAGGAATTATTTTACTTATATGTGGAATGGTTTTGATTACTAAAGGTTTTTTACCAAAAGATAAATTAAATCCACAAACGATTATTGAAGAAATAAGAGAATAAAAAAACCACAACCGATATAAGTTGTGGTCTTTATAACTTGAGGCGTCTAGCGGATTCGAACCGCTGTAGAAGGTTTTGCAGACCTCTGCCTAGCCACTCGGCCAAGACGCCCAAAAAGGAAAGCAAATTTAAGCAAATTTAAACATTACACAAGATAAAAGAAAAGAAACCACCCCTAGAACGGTTAATCAAGCGTTTTCTTAATTTGGTTTTAGCGCGATTCACTCAGCACAATTGTCACCCTTTCTACATCCCCGCCAATAGGTGGGTTAATTTTCGATACGGACACCGATACCGATTCAACCGTATCACAATTTTTAAAAATTCGATTAATGATCCGTTTTGCAACCGTTTCTAATAATTTTGCAGGAATATGCATTTCTTCTACCACAATAGCGTTTAAAGTGACGTAGTCCACCGTGTCGTTTAAAGCATCTGTCTTAGCTGATTTTTCTAAATCAGCCACCACACTTACATCTACCCTATAATCACTTCCAATAATGGTTTCTTCGCTCAGACACCCGTGGTGTGCATATACCTTTATATTTTCAACCTTAATAACTCCCATTTTCTTTTTTTTATTTCGATAAAAATAATAATTATACCGAAGATATATCTATAAACTTTTTATTTGATTAATTTTGCTGCGTATTTATCCAAGAAATACACATTATTATGTCAGAAACGCACAAACCGCTCAATTTTTTAGAGCAAATAATTGAAGAAGATTTAAAAGCTGGCTTGCCACAAAACAAGCTCCGCTTCCGCTTTCCTCCAGAACCCAACGGTTACCTTCACATAGGCCATACAAAAGCCATTGGAATTAGTTTTGGACTGGGAGAAAAATATAATGCGCCGGTTAATTTACGTTTTGATGACACCAACCCCACCAAAGAAGACCAAGAGTATGTAGACGCGATAAAAGAAGATGTTGCTTGGTTAGGGTATAAATGGGATAAAGAAGTTTATTCTTCTGATTACTTTGAGCAACTACACACTTGGGCCGTTCAAATGATTAAAGACGGTAAAGCCTATGTAGACTCACAATCGAGCGAATCTATGGCGACTCAAAAAGGAACCCCCACTCAACCAGGTGTAGACGGACCCTTTAGAAATAGATCTGTAGAAGAAAATTTAGCTCTTTTTGAGCAAATGAAAAATGGCGAATTTAAAGCAGGAACCCACGTATTAAGGGCTAAAATAGACATGAAGCATGTCAACATGTTGATGCGTGACCCGCTAATGTACCGTATCCTTCATTCGGAACACCACCGCACAGGATCTACTTGGTGTATTTACCCAATGTATGACTGGACGCATGGTGAAAGTGATTATTTAGAACAGATTTCACACTCCTTATGCTCGCTAGAATTTAAACCCCATAGAGACCTATACGACTGGTTTAAAAAGAGTGTATCAAATTATAACAACGACTCTTTACCATTAATTCCAAAGCAACGTGAATTTGCCCGTTTAAACTTAAGCTATACCATTATGAGTAAGCGAAAGCTGTTAAAACTGGTAGAAGACAAACTTGTAAACGGCTGGGACGATCCCCGAATGCCAACTATTTCTGGCTTAAGACGCCGTGGCTATACCCCAACATCTATTCGTAATTTTATAGAAAAGGTGGGCGTCGCTAAACGTGATAATATTATTGACGTCTCCCTTTTAGAGTTTTGTGTTCGTGAAGATCTCAATAAAAAAGCAGCTCGAATTATGGCTGTATTAGACCCAATAAAATTGGTAATTCAAAACTATAGTGAAGGGAAAGACGAATGGTTGGAAGCAGAAAACAACCCAGAAGATGAAAGCGCAGGCTCTAGAAAAGTACCGTTTTCTAAAAACCTTTACATAGAACGTGATGATTTTAAGGAAGAAGCCAATAGTAAATATTTTAGACTCTCTCTTGGAAAAGAAGTGCGTCTAAAAAACGCGTTTATTATAAAAGCTGAAAGCGTTTTAAAAGACTCTAATGGTGTAATTACAGAAATACACTGTACTTATGACCCAAGCAGTTTAAGCGGCAGTGGAACACCCGAAAGCCTTCGAAAGGTTAAGGGAACCCTACACTGGGTGTCTATTACACACGCAGTAGAGGTAGAGGTAAGAGAATATGACCGTTTATTTTTACACGAAGCCCCCGATAGCCAAACAGAAGACTTTTCAACATTTGTGAATCCAGATTCTCTAAAAGTGAGAAAAGCACATGTAGAGCCACACGTTAAAACCGCCAGCATCGGAGAGCAATTTCAATTTCAACGCATTGGTTATTTTAATGTAGATAAAGATAGCTCCGCAACCAATTTGGTGTTTAATAAGACCGTAGGACTAAGAGATGCTTGGGCTAAAAAAGAACCAAAACAAACCCAGCCAACCAAACAACAGCCAGCAGCTCAGGCGTCAAAACGAAAACCAATAGATGTTATAAAACAGCTTGGTAAAAAATACACAAACCTTCCAGAAGAAAAACAACAAAAAGTCAAAGCAGAAATTCAGTTATTAGCGAAGGATGTTTCATACGAAGATTTAGAACCCCTATTTAATACAGCAGCAAAAAAAGTTGGAACACGCATAGCGGTTGCACTAACTTTAAAAGTACTTTTAGAAAAAGGTCAAGAAAAAAACGACCAAATAGATGCATTTATAACCACCGCAAAATCAGATGCGCACCCGCTATTAAGCGAAGCAGCAAATCAAATTTAACCACTGTTTCACTCTATTTTATAATACCATAAAACACACCCTTCTTTGGATGTGTTTTGTGAATTTGACATATAAATATTTCAAACCTCCTCCATAAGAATTGCTACAAATCAAGCCCTTCGGCACGGTAATTGATTAAATTGTTCAGTGTTAAATAAAACACACCCTAAACCTATTCATTTAAAACAAACACCTATGACAAACAAGACACTCTATTTTTTAATCCTCATCTTCGGATTTACAACAGTAATAAGTTGTAGCTCCAATGACGACGACAACGACACCAAAAACTTAACGCTCAGCCTTACAGGGCTTGAAGACTTAGGCTCTGGTTATCTTTACGAAAACTGGATTATTTTGGAAAGCGGCCCTGTCTCCGCAGGCACCTTTTCTGTAAATGCTTCTGGAGTACTATCCAAAACAAGTTTTTCTATGGACGCAAACACGCTTTCTACAGCCCTGGCCTATGTACTTACAATTGAACCAAGCCCAGACCCAAATACAGCCCCAAGCAGTGTACATATTTTAGCAGGTAACTTTACTAACAACGGGACTTCTGCGACTGTTTCTACAAATCACGAATCGGCATTGGGGACTGATTTTATGACTGCAACGGGGAAATACGTCCTAGCGACCCCAACTAATGGAATGAATACAAACGAGAAAAGCGGTGTCTGGTGGTTAGACCTTACAACATCACCTCCATCAGGAGGTTTAACGCTTCCCACTTTGCCATCAGGATGGAAATACGAAGGTTGGGCGGTTATAGGAACAACACCTGTTTCAACAGGAAAATTCACAACTGTTTCAGGAGCTGATGCATCTGAAGTCTTTAGCGGGACAATGGGAGGACCTCCATTTCCAGGTGAAGATTTTTTAATGGCAGCACCCTCAAGACTTACTTTTCCAACGGATTTATCTGGACAAAAAGTTGTTATTTCGGTGGAGCCCGATCCAGATAACAGTCCAAATCCATTTTTGTTAAAACCATTAGTAGCAATGGTTCCTGGAACCGCGATGGATCACACCACACTTTCAATGACAAACAACGCAGCCTCATCAAACCCTGGTGGATCAGTAAAACGATAAACGAGTTAGAGCAAATTATCAGTCATAAAAAAACTCCCATAATTATTAATAATTATGGGAGTTTTTCTATTTTTAAGGGAACCTATTTTTTTGGTAACGCTTTCTTAGGGCCATTTTTCATGGCTTCACCAATCTGGTTACTAGCTGTAAAACTCGCCACCATATCATTCAGCATATTACTGCCTGCTTGTGGTGAATTAGGCAACAAAATAAGGTTGCTATTTGTTTCTTGACCTATAGACTGAAGCGTGTCATAATGTTGGGTTACAACAATCAATGCGGACGCTTCTTGAGAATTAATTCCCACCTTATTTAAGACCTCAACAGACTCTTCTAAACCACGTGCAATTTCACGACGTTGGTCAGCAATACCTTGCCCTTGAAGGCGCTTGCTTTCTGCCTCTGCTTTTGCTTTTTCAACAATGAGGATACGGGCAGCATCCCCTTCAAATTGAGCCGCTATTTTTTCGCGTTCTGAAGCGTTAATTCGGTTCATCGCTTCTTTAACCTGGGCATCTGGATCAATATCCGTCACTAAGGTTTTTATGATGTCATAACCATAATCCATCATGGCTTGGTTTAGTTCAGACTTGACAGCAATGGCTATATCATCTTTTTTAACAAAGACATCGTCAAGCTTCATTTTTGGAACTTCCGCTCTTACCACATCAAACACATAAGAAGTAATTTGATCGTGAGGATAATCCAATTTATAAAAAGCATCGTAAACTTTGGTTTTAATAACTTTAAACTGAACAGAAACCTTGAGACGCACAAATACGTCATCCAGTGTTTTAGTCTCAATTAAAACATCCAATTGTTGGATTTTTAAACTCAGACGCCCAGAAATACGATCTATTAAAGGGATTTTCAAGTGGAGTCCAGATTGTCGAATGCTGTGAAATTTTCCAAAACGCTCAATAATAGCAGCAGTTTGTTGTTTGACCGTAAAAAAAGCGGCTAAAAAAATTAAGAATCCGAAAACAATTAAAAAAATTAAGAAATAAGGCATAGTTTAGGCTTTAAATTATAAAGATGTAATTTAATATTTTAAATTGATAATCCAAAATGTTCTTGAACAAAAAGAGCGAAATTAACGCTTTAAACACAATGAAACCACAGAGTTTGCTTTCAGTGCAGTTGCATTCTTGAAACAAACAACTGTTTCATCGAGCTCTGCTTCTATTAAGAAATAATGCCCTTTATAGAAGCTGTGTTTTACAATGGCTTTTAGGGGACTATCATCCACTACAGTAATTTGATGCGCGTAATACAATTCGCCATTAACATTGCTGAATTCGTCAAAAAAAGCAGCTATTAACGGATGACCTGGATTTGAATAAATAGTGCTTGGACAATCTATTTTCATGACACTGCCTTTGTGTAGCACCATCATTTGATCGGCAAATGATAAAACATCATTTTTGTCATGTGTTGCCAATACACAAGCAATATTGTTTACTTTTAAATAAGCGAATAAATTACGCCTTAAGGACTGTTTTTTAAAATTATCGATGTGACTAAAAGGCTCGTCTAAAAGAATAATCTCTGGGCGTTTTGCAATGGCTCTTGCCAAGGCAACACGTTGCTTTTGACCTCCACTTAAAAACTGCACTTTTGTGTCTTCAAACCCCTCTAGTTCTACAACTTCAATCAGTTCTTTAACCCGGGATTTTTTTTCATCCGGAAAAAAATTAGAAAGATGGTCTCCGATATTTTCGGAAACACTGGTGTAGGGCATTAAATCAAATTCTTGTGCCACATATTTCATGAAATCATGTCCAACAACAAGTTTGTTTTTAGGACCCAAAATAGCTTGATCTTTCCAAAAGATTGTACCGTCATCGACATCCATTTGTCCGAAAACAAGCTTTAGAAGTGTACTTTTTCCTGAACCACTTTCTCCTACAATAGCCAAACACTCTCCGCTTTGAACGGACGCTGAAACAGTCTTTAATACCGCACGGTCCTTATACCGAAAAGAGACATTGGTTATTGAGAGCATCTAAGAGTCTATAATATATTAGCTACCAGATATTCCGCAATTTGAATGGTGTTTGTAGCAGCGCCCTTTCTTAAATTATCCGAAACAATCCACATATTTAAAGTGTTTATTTGTGTTTCATCACGTCGGATTCGACCCACAAATACATCGTCCTTTCCGTTTGCATATATAGGCATTGGATACGTGTTTGTATCTGTATTGTCTTGTACGGTTACCCCGTCGGAATGACTCAAAATAGTTCGAACGTCATGAAGCTCAAAATCATTTTCAAACTGAACATTAACGGATTCAGAGTGTCCACCCGCAGTAGGAATTCGAACCGCTGTAGCTGTAATGGCAAAGGAGCTGTCGTCTAATATTTTTTGTGGCTCCATCGCTAGTTTCATTTCTTCTTTGGTATATCCATTTTCAAGAAAGACATCACAGTGCGGCAAAGCATTTCTTCCTATCGGATAAGGATAAGCCATTTCACCTTTAACCCCACTAATCTCGTTTTCTAGTTGTTGGACAGCTTTAACTCCTGTTCCAGAAACAGATTGGTAGGTAGAAATAACCACACGTTTCATTTTATACTTATCGTGCAATGGTGACAATGCCATCACTAGTTGAATTGTTGAGCAGTTTGGATTGGCGATAATTTTGTCTTCAGCCGTTAAGATTGAAGCATTAATTTCAGGAACAATTAATTTTTTTGTGGGATCCATTCGCCACGCAGAAGAGTTGTCTATAACAGTTGTTCCAGCTTCAGCAAATTTTGGAGCCCATTCTAGTGAAGTGTCTCCCCCAGCAGAAAAAATAGCAATATCCGGACGCATTTCAACAGCTGTCTCAAGGCCAACAATGGTATGGTCAACCCCTTTATAGCTTATTTTTTTTCCAACGCTACGTTGTGAAGCAACTGGAATTAGTTCCGTTAAAGGAAACTGACGCTCCTCAAGTAATTTTAACATAACGGCTCCTACCATACCGGTAGCGCCTACAACTGCAACTTTCATTATTCTATATCTTTAATTAAGCTGATAAAATTAGTAAATAAACTGAGAATAAAAGAAGTAAAATAAAAAAAGAAGACCGAACCCTTCCTTCTTTATGAATTTCGTTAAAAAGAGTTGTTTTTTTAGGAGATTTCCAATGGAATGTAATCTAAAATCGTAGGTGATTTAGCCTATGTATTTAGGGTCCTGCGTTTCACTCGTTGAGAGATCCCCGTTATAAGTTCATAAGAAATGGTGTTTGCAGCGGCAGCACTTGTTTCCGCGGAGAACTCAGGGCCAAATAGCACGACCTCATCACCTTCTGCACAATCAATAGCTGTCACATCTACCATAATCATATCCATACACACATTCCCAACGATAGGCGCTTTTTGGAGCCCGATTGACACAATCCCAACGCCATGACCAAAATGCCTTCCAATTCCATCGGCGTGCCCAATAGGAATCGTTGCAATTTTTGAATCATGAGGACTTATAAACCCACGGTTATATCCCACACTTTTTCCTTTTGTAACAAGATGAATTTGTGAAATCACAGATTTTAAGGATGCAATAGGCTGAAAGTTTTTACTGTCTTTATCGGAGTTGCCATATCCGTAGAGCCCAATCCCACAACGCACCATATCAAAATGTGCTTCGGGGTAATTAAGCACCGCTGAAGTATTACACAAATGTCTGATAACAGGATGTCCTAACTTTTTAATAAAGGCTGTAGAAAGCGATTTATAAAGTTCTATTTGACCCAGAGTAAAGGCTTTTTCTTCTAAATCTTCACTTGCTGCCAAATGAGAAAATAGGGATTTCACTTTCAAAGTACTGGTTTTAGAAAGTTGCTCAACAACTAAATCCAGTTCGTTTGGTTCAAATCCGAGACGATTTAAGCCAGTATTAAATTTAATATGAACAGGATAATCCTTGAGATTGCGTTGCTGTGCTAAACTCTCAAATGCTTTCAGTATTTTTAAAGTGTATAAACTAGGCTCTAAACAATGTTCTATTGCAAGACTCAGATTGTCTTCTTGAGGGTGCAGCACCAAAATAGGTGTTGTAATTCCGGCTTTTCTAAGAGTAATTCCTTCGTTAATATAGGCTACAGCAAAATAGTCAACCTCCATTTTTTGAAGACAATCGGCAATTGCAGTTGCATCACTTCCGTATGCAAACGCTTTTACGACCGCTAAAAAGAGAGTGTTTTCATTGAGTTTTGATTTTAGGAACTCAAAATTATGCTTTAAAGAAGCTAGGTTAATTTCTAAAGTGGTTTCTGTAACCTTAGACATTAGATTTTTTTTTATTCGCATCGACATCCACAGGATTCACCACATCCATGTCTTGAAGCTTTTCCTTTGTGAGCGCTTTGTAATAAGCGGCTCGACTGAGAGGCTCATATTCGTCAACTTCACCCAAAAGCACAAGGTTGTCATTTTTAGATTTACGATGACTGTATTGGGCTAAGTTTCCCGTATGGGTACACACAGCGTGTACTTTGGTAACATATTCTGCTGTAGCCATCAAATTAGGCATTGGTCCAAAAGGGTTTCCCTTAAAGTCCATATCAAGCCCGGCGACAATTACACGAACCCCTTTATTAGCAAGGTCGTTACAGACGTTTACAATTTCATCATCAAAAAACTGGGCTTCATCAATACCAACAACGTCACATCCGTCTGCCAGAAGCGGGATGTTTGAAGCAGAAGGCACTGGCGTAGAACGAATTTCATTTGCATCATGAGAAACGACCATTTCATCATCGTAACGAACATCAATGGCAGGCTTAAAAATCTCAACTTTTTGTTTGGCAAATTGAGCCCGTCGCAAGCGACGAATTAATTCTTCAGTCTTTCCAGAAAACATCGATCCGCAGATGACTTCGATCCAACCAAATTGTTCTTTAGGGTTTACTGTATTTTCGAGAAACATTTTGTAATTTTAACACCAAACGAAATTTACTAACGTTTTTATAAAGGTGACATAAATTTATTAAAAATCAAAAGTATAAATTTAAAAGTTATAAAATATCATTAATATTAAGATTACAAGCATTAAAAACCGGGTATCAATTATTTAATATAGCATCATGAAAAAAAAATTAGAGTCAGAATTAATAAGTATCGCCCATAGAATCCTCAAACTTACGGGGAGAGAAGATCTAGAAAAAATGCACTCTGAGATAGCGTTGCTTTATCAAAAAATTACAGTCCTAAAGTTTATAGAAAACAATCACGTTGGAGAAACGTCTGATTTTGTTGGAATGGACACTTCATTTTTTAATGCACTTGAAGGGGCGTTTAACAATACGGTTACGGATTCTGTTGAGGTTGCCGACAAAACGTTTGTAAACATAGACGTCGAGGAAGAGGAAGCTATCATGGAACCAGCGATAGAAAAAATTAAAGATATGGTTGCCCAAATGCCTGAAGAAACAATTGAAGTTGACACAATCATAGATGCTATGAACGAACCAACAGAAACAGTTGTGCATGACCTTAACGAGCTGTCTCCAAGTTATGCCCAGCTTCCAATTTTCGACGCAGTTTCTCCAGAACCACCTCAAACCTCTTTAAACGACCAACTAAAAACACAGGGATTTCAAATCGGATTAAACGATCGACTGGCTTTTGTTAAAAATCTATTTGAAAACAGCAACGAAGATTACGAGCGTGTGCTGTCTCAATTGAGTACTTTAGATTCGCATGACGAAGCAATGAATTTATTAGATTCAATTATTAAGCCCGACTACAATAACTGGGAAGGTCAAGAAGAAATAGAAGCCCGGTTTTTGGAAATTATAGAAAATAAATTCAAGTAAGCCTTACGGCATCTAAGCTTAGAACGTATTATTTTAGTACTTTTGAACGCTAAAACACCATTTAAATGTCTTCAGATTTGAAATATGCAGTTTTTGGAAGCGGAAGCTGGGCAACAGCAATCGTTAAGATGCTCTGCGAAAACAGTGACCAAGTAGGTTGGTATGTTCGAAAACAGCAAACCATTGATCATATTATATCTGAAGAGCATAACCCTTCCTATTTAAGCTCTGTAGAATTCAACACTGACCAGCTAGACTTAAACACGGATATTAATAAAGTAGCCGAGGCTGCAGATGTATTAATATTTGCGATTCCGTCTGCCTTCATTGAAAGTGAGCTTCAAAAGTTAACAGCTGATATTTCTTCTAAAATAATTATGTCAGCGGTGAAAGGAATTATTCCTGAATCAGGACTTTTAGTGGGCGAACACATTCATCAAAACCATGGTGTTGATTTAAACAATATTGTAGTTTTGTCGGGTCCATGTCATGCAGAGGAAGTAGCCTTAGAACGCCTTTCATACCTGACGATTGCCTGTGCGGATCTTGATGTAGCAAGCGATATAGCCGAACAATTCTCGAGCAATTATATAAGAACGAGTACAAATGATGATGTTGTAGGAGCGGAATATGCGGCAATGTTAAAAAACATATATGCTATTGCAGCCGGAATTGCGCACGGTCTAGGATACGGCGATAACTTTCAAAGTGTTCTAATGAGTAATGCTACTCGCGAAATGAAACGGTTCATTAAAAAAGCTCATAAAATGAAACGAAACATTAATGAAACGGTTTATTTAGGAGATTTATTGGTAACCTGTTACTCCTTGTTTTCTAGAAATAGAATGTTTGGAAACATGGTTGGGAAAGGTTATACTGTTAAATCTGCACAAATGGAAATGAGCATGATTGCTGAAGGGTATTACGCTACAAAAAGCGCTTACCAAATTAATCAAAGTAAAGAAAAACCCGCCCAAACTCCGATTATCGATACTGTTTATGAGGTTTTGTACATGAACAAAAACGCTAAAAAAGCGTTTAAAAAACTTACAGAAAAACTTAGCTAGGGTTTAAGACCTTAAAACACCTTTCATACTCATAAGAGGAATTTGTTGAAGTGCCTTTTCATTGATAGTGTTTTTTCTGAATTCAAATGATTTTTCAAGTAATTTAGTATCTTCAAAGAAAGTGACGTTAAACACATTGTTTATAGATAAAATATCTTCTAAAAGCAGTTCAATTTTCGCATAACTTTTAGCAGGGAGAACGTCAACTTTTTTTCTAAAAGTGGCTGTTTTTTTGTCTTCGGAATAGCCCTTAGTGACAATAATCACCATTTCTAAATCTACAGATTTATCGTTGATGATATAGGCATTCCAATCATAAACTTTATAAGCGTCATTATACTCATGAACGACTGCAATATAAACACCTTTTACTTCCGGAATGTGAATGTCTTTTCTCAAAAAAAAGTGTTTACAGTGCGCTTTTAAATTGCTCTAAAAAACGAACGTTATTCTCGCTTAATAATCGAATGTCACTAATTTGGTGCAACAGCAATGCAATTCTGTCAATCCCCATACCAAAGGCAAAACCGGAATATTCTTTAGAATCAATCCCACAATTTTCAAGGACATTTGGATCTACCATACCACACCCCATAATTTCTAACCATCCAGTTCCTTTGGTCATTTTATAGTCTGTTTCGGTTTCTAGCCCCCAATACACGTCAACTTCTGCGCTCGGCTCTGTAAACGGAAAATAAGAAGGACGTAACCTAATTTTTGATTTCCCAAAAAGTTCTGTTGTAAAATATTGTAGTGTTTGTTTGAGGTCTGCAAAACTCACGTTTTTGTCAATATATAACCCCTCTACTTGGTGGAAGAAACAATGGGAACGGGCCGAAATCGCCTCGTTTCTATACACTCTCCCGGGCGATATAGTACGGATAGGCGGCTTGTTGTTTTCCATATAACGCACCTGCACCGAGCTCGTATGTGTTCTTAATAATATATCGGGGTCTGTTTGTATAAAAAACGTATCCTGCATGTCTCTTGCGGGGTGGTGTTCTGGTAAGTTTAAAGCTGTGAAGTTATGCCAATCATCTTCAACCTCTGGACCTTCACTCACATTAAATCCAATTCGCGAAAAGATATCAATAATTTGATTTTTTACTAGCGAAATAGGGTGTCTAGCACCAATATTAAAAGGTTCACCAGGCCGCGACAAATCCCCAAAAAGAGAGGATTCATTTGAGCTGTTTTCTAAGGTTCCTTTTAAAGAACTTACCTTTTCTTGAGCGACACTTTTTAATTTATTTATAGCTTGTCCAAAGTCCTTTTTTTGTTCATTAGGAACTTCTTTAAAGCTTGCAAACAGATCATTCAAAAGCCCTTTTTTTCCAAGAAACTTAATACGGAATACTTCTAGTTCTTCTAAGGATTGTGTTGAAAAAGTTTCAGCTTCTTCTATAAGTTTATGGATCTTTTCTATCATGATAAAATTAAATAATGGCCAAATTTAAGAAAACTTAACTAATAAACTCCGCCTCAATAAAATAGTTTACAATCGCATCCTTCATCAGAATGCTTTGTTCGCCAGCCTTTAAATTAGGCAGAACCTCTTTTATGGTATAATGCGGCCACCCCTGCTCATCAAAATAATCAAAGGCATAGTAGCCGTAAGGCTCCAAAAGTCGACAGATAGCAATGTGCATTAGGTTGAGTTTTTCGTCTTTTTTAAACGTTCTATGTAACTGCCCAAGCTCCTGAACACCAATAAGATAGATGACTCCATCTAAGTCCAAAGGATCACCATCTGTAAATTGAGCGGATAGTTTTTCAACCACCTCTTCCCATCGTTTTTTAAGTTCTTCGTCTCGAGCCATAATTATTTCGTAAATTTAGGGTGTATTAAAATAGAAACGAAACATTTGAGTTGTTAAGTTGGGAATCATTTTTAATTTTGATAAATTATTTAAATAAAACACCATGGCGATCATTGACATTATTTTAGGCGCACTTATTTTGTATGGATTAATCAAAGGACTGTCCAAAGGTTTTTTTGTTGAGGTTACCTCACTACTCGCATTATTAGTGGGTGTCTATGGCGCCGTACATTTCAGTAATTATGCCGCAGAATTTCTGTCTGACCGTTTTGAATGGGGCGAAAAAACAATAAACATTACTGCTTTTGCCATTACATTTGTGGTCATTGTATTAGCAATTTCTTTGGCAGGTAAAGCATTAACCAAACTTGCTGATTTTGCTGCGTTAGGAGTTCTAAATAAATTATTAGGAGGTATTTTCGGAGGACTTAAAATTGCTTTAATTCTGAGTATCCTACTGTTAATTTTTAATACTCTAAATAAAACGATTCCTTTTGTCTCTGATGAAGAGATTGAAACGTCAATACTTTATAATCCCGTAAAGTCGTTAGCCCCAATGATTTTTCCAAATTTTATAAATGAGGATACACCGTTAGAGCTTCCAACCATCCCAGCACCTTCAAACACCCCACCTTACATTAAACCAAACTAAGAGAGCTCTTCAACACAGGCTTCATAACTCTCATAAATATGAGCTTCTGGAATAAAATCTGGAATGATGTCAATACGCTCCATCATGTAGCGGGGCTGCTTTAACAGGTTTACAAATAGCACCTCAACTTTTTTCGTTTGTAGCTCTTGAATCATATCTTCCATGGCATAAAGCCCAGACTGGTCCATATACTGCATACGTCCCAACCGCAAAATTACGGTGGTTGCTGTATCAGGAATTTGTTTATATAATTGCTGAAAGTCCGAAGTAGATCCAAAAAATAATGGCCCCTTGATATGTTTGATAAACACAGATTCTTTTAAGTGCTCTGGAAAGTTTTTTTCATCAGGCCAACGCTCTTCTTTTAACGCTTTTACATCGGAATATTCAGAAGTTAAATCTCCAATTTTTTTCATAAACATCAAGCAGGATACAATTAATCCAATCCCAACAGCGAAAATTAAATCCCAAAACGTAGATAGCAACAACACAACCAACATAATTAACACCTCAGAGCTTAACTTGAACGGTCCAAACGAGAGATCTCTTGGAAGTGAAGGAATTGCCTTCAGACCTTTGTAATCCATTACACCAATCCCTACAGTTATCAAAATCCCCGAGAGCACTGCGGTAGGAATTTTTGAAGCGACCGGTCCTAAGGCCAATAAAATAAATAACAGCATCACGCCAGCTATCATTCCGGACAGTTTTGTTTTTCCGCCAGAGTTTATGTTCACAACCGTTCTAATGGTGGCTCCAGCACCCGGAATCCCTCCAAAAATAGACGCAATACTATTACCAATTCCTTGACCAATAAGTTCCCTGTTTGGGTTGTGCTTTGTTTTGGTCATATTATCTGCTACAATACTAGTGAGTAAGGAATCAATTGCCCCTAACAATGCGAGCGTAAACCCAGTGAAAATATAGGGGGTGATGGCTGTTAACTTAAACTTAGTAAAAATCTCGAGCTGAAGGATGGGCAACCCGCTAGGAATTTCTTCGATAGGCTTGTAGTTTAACCCAAATCCGATGGCGACACCAGACATGACTACCAAAGCGACGAGCGTACTAGGAACCACTGTAGTAATGCGTTTGAATCCATAAATTATAAGAATGGTCCCCAATGCTAGTAACAGCTCTAACCAGTTGATATTTTGAAGCGCTCTCGGCATTAATTTTAGTGCACCAATTGTTCCTGAGGCTTCTTTAGACGCTAAGATTTCAGATTCTTTTTGGATATCGTCTTGCGATATCAAAGAAGCGCGATCAATGGTCTCTCTAAAGTTTTCTAAAACTAAGACGCCATCTCCCGCTTCATCTTTTAATATGTTTTCAAGAATCACCTCTTCGGCTTGTGCCTTGAATTGATTTACAAACTGTAGGTCTTCTTTTGGGTTGTACCCCAGAGAAGGTAAAATTTGTGTTAGTAAAATGATTACTCCAATTGCAGTCATAAACCCTGAAACAACAGGGTAAGGTATGTATTTAATATATTTTCCTAAACCTAAAACCCCGAGTCCAATTTGAGAAAGTCCCGCAATTAAAAACACGGTTAATATGGCGGGAAGCGCAATTGATAAATCCCCATCATTGGCAGCGATAATTCCAGAAATCACAACCATACTTACGGCAGTCATCGGCGCCGTAGGCCCTGATATTTGAGTGTTGGTACCGCCAAAAAGTGCTGCAAAAAAACTGATAAAAATAGCACCGTAAAGTCCAGCGCTAGGCCCTAGACCAGATGAGACACCAAAGGCTAAAGCAAGAGGCAATGCGACGACCCCAGCGGTAATGCCGCCAAACGCATCACCTTTTATGTTTGAAAAAAATTGTTTCATTGTTATGGTATTAGATTAGAATTTACAAAGAGAAGTTCTTTGTTTGTAAATACAGAACGTAATCTAAATACAATCTGGAGGCGGCGAAATAGTTTCTAAATGAATCTCACTTAGGGTCTTATTATAAAACACAAATGATAATGAGTGGTACTTTGCATAAGGGTTTGAATCTTGTAGGTTTGTTTTGTTAAAATCCAGTTCTGTAAACTCTTTAACGTCTTCAATATCTTTTGTTTCGGATTCTTTATCGATTGAGATAATCATTGTTGACAGCTCACAGTCTGAATGTAAAAGTACAAGTGTTGGGCCTGCTATATTTAGCAGAAAAAAAAGGGAGAATAAAAGAGAAATATGTTTAGTGATGGTTATTTAATTTTTATAGATAGTTGTAAATATAGAATAAAAAATGAAAACTACTTTCAAATAAATTAAAGGCTTTTTAATTCAGAGCGAGACATCCAACCAGTCTCTCCGTTCAGTAGTTTTATTTTTAACCAGTCGTTGTTATAATCTTCAATCACTAACACTTTGGTGCCTTCGTGGAGCGTAAAGGACGTTTCAGACCTTAGGTTTGGTTCTGTCTTTATTTCTGTTTCTTTGACAAAAATAATCGCCGGATGCGTATTGCTGTCTAGACTGTCTTTTTTAAACAACAAACCTAAAGACACAAACAGAGCGATTAAAGCCACATTACTCGAAACAAAAAATAAGCGTTTTTTAGCTTCTGAATATGAGAGGTAATACCCTAAAAATAACACTACAAAAAGAAAAACCAATCCTACGCATCGGATCGCCCAGCCATCTACACTTAAGCTGTTGAGGGTCTTGTTTAGAAGTTTAGAGACACCGCTTTCAGGAACCTCTTGTATAGCATCAATGGTCATTTTTTGTGCATACCCTAAGTTATTCAAAATGTCCAAATCATCGGGAGCTAATTGAAGTGCTTTTTCATAATAAAAGATACTCGGTCCAACTTCATTTAATTTATAATAACAGTTTGCAAGATTAAAATAAAGTTCTGCGGAATGCTGACCGGAGGCTAATATAGAATCATACTGACCAATAGCTTCTTTATAATATCCAGAATTATAAAGCTCATTAGCCTGTTTAAAAGACTCCGTGGTTTGTGAAAAACCAACCAAACACATCAACCAAAAAATTAGAATTTTTTTCATCAGTTTAATTTAATTGTTTGTCTAAAGCATTAATTACATTCGCAGCTTTTTCATAGTCGTTTTTCATGTCAACGGCTGAAAGCGGGGTATATCTAGCAAGTTCACAAGCGGTTAGAAGTGAAATAAATCCTTCTAAGGTTTTTTTGCTTACGTTTTTATTTCCGAGCAGCTCCTCTATTTTTTCTTTATTAAACTCACTGGTTTCTAAGCGTAATTTTGATTTTAAATAATTGTGAAGTGCCCGTTCAAGTGCGTCATAAAACTGCTCTTTTTGCCCCAAAGATTTTCTGGCGGCACTTAAATATTTTCGTGCCAACCGATTTGTTTTTCGAATTTTATTACCAGTCACGTCCAACGCGCGTGTCATTCGGTTTTTAACCACAAACATGATAAATGGAATTAATAAAAATGGGCCTAACAATAAAAGCCAAAAGATGTTGGAATTAAAAAAGGGGTCGGACGTAATCGGCTTAAGGTTTGTGCTTGTTTTGAAAGAGCTAAATTGATTTAAATTTGGGCTGATAACATTTTCTGTAACACCCCCTGAAGTGCTATTATTGGCGCTATTTGCACTAACTGGGCCTTCGTTGACATCTATAATGAGTCGTTCTGAAGTTAATGTTTTGTAGCGTTTTGTCTTTAAATCAAAATAAGAAAAGGAGACATTTGGTATTGGATAACTCCCTTGAAAACCAGGCACTACCGTGTAGGTGTCGCTAATTGTTCCTTGCATTCCCGATGTTCTTGTGTTTACCCTTTCTAAATGTTCGGGCTCATAAACCTCAAGAGCACTTGGAAGCACCAACTTTGGAAGCCTAAACAGTTTCAAATTACCCTTTCCTGAAACACTTACTTTTAGCTCAAGTGCTTCGGTAGCTTTCAGGGTTTGTTTGTTGCTTGTTACTTTAAAATTAAAATTCCCTACCGCTCCGGAAAAGCCTTCAGGTTTTCCAGTTTCAGGAAGTGGTTTTACGGAAATTGTTCTATTTCTACTTGCAACGGTTCTATTTACTGTACTCATAAAACTTCTTCCAAACACATCACGTCTCTTTGATGGTATTTCAACTGTTATATCTAGGGACAGAGGTTCAATAATCAGCTTCCCTGTTTTTTGGGGATATAAGACAGTTTTTCTTAAGACAACATAGCGGTAGTCCTCCCCTTTATAGGTGCCTTGCTTGATGTCTATAGCTTTAACATCGATGTTTTGACTCCAAAAGTCACTGTATCTGGGATTGTCTATTTCACGCCAGTTTCGAACCCCAGTGTTTTGAGCGACGTATAACTTGTATACTACAGTGATTGCTTCATTCAAATACGGATTTGCATTTGAAATTTCAGCGACTAAGTGAATTTTTTCTGAAGCAATATAGTCAGGGTCGTTGGGGTCTTTAGGCTTGTCAATTGCCGCAGTGACGGTTATTTTTGTTGGAAGGGTTTTATAGGTTTCTCCTTCAATCTCAATGGTTGCCTGGCCAATGATAAATTCACCTCTTTTTTTGGGTGCTAAAAAATAACTGTAGCTTTTTGAGAATGAACGTGTTCCATTTATCCAAGAATTATTGATGGATTGACTGGGACCTCCAACGACAGTAAAATTCTCAAAACTTGGAGGCTCAAAGTTATCCCCATCGGTATTCATTGTAAAATCGACCCGAAGACGTTCGTTGATCCCAAGTTGTTTTTTACTCACCTTAGCGTTAAAGGATACCTGAGCTGAAAGGAATCCCGAGATCAAGAAAGTAAGTAAAATTATGTTTCGTTTCATTGCCTACCAGTCTTTTTCTGTTTTAACCTTGACACCTTTTGTTTTGGAGGCATTCATTTTTTCTTGCACTTTTTTCTCTTCATTATTCATCGCTTCAAGTAAATTTTTTACTTGTTGTGGCGACAGTTTTCCAGGCTGCTGTTGCGGCTGCCCCTTGTCATCTTTAGGATTTTTGTTTTTCTGATTGCCTTTATCGTCTTTGGGTTTTCCATCCTCATCTTCCTTATCATCTCCCTCGTTTTTATCTTCGTCGTCGCCTTTGTCTTTGTTTTTCTCGTCTTTGTCTTGTTTCTCGTCGCTATCGTCTTTATCGTCTTTGTTTTCGTCTTTATCTTTGTCCTTGTCTTCGTCGTCGCCATCGCCATCGCCATCTCCTTGTTCTTTCGCACATTCTTGAGCGAGAGCTAAGTTATACCTGCTTTCGTCGTCAGAAGGCTTGTTTCTCAATGCATTCTTGAAAGCTGAAACGGCTTCTTTGCATTGTTTTTTTTGCATCAAAATATTTCCAATGTTGTGATAAGCCTTGTGTTTTTCAGATTTTGAACTGCTATTTTCCACAGCTTCTAAATGGCGCAGTAATGCCTCATCATAAAGTTCAGATTTATAATATGCATTCCCCAGATTAAAGGAGCCTGTGGCGTTATCTTGTTTTGTGGATACCGCCAGACGGTATTTTTTCTCGGCTGCAATAAAGTCATCTTCAACAATTGAATTTCCTTCAAACACATACCCATTGGATTCAGATAATTTAGGGTCTAATTGTTGAGCAGAACCCGCAAATGCACCCATAAAAAACAACAATAGATACGCGAAAGAACCCCTAAAACATATAGATTTATAGGACTCACCCCCCGGGTTTTTAAGTATGTTATTTAGATAGTTCATAGGTTTTCGTTAAATAAATTCAGTCGTTTCAACCAAGCGGTTTTTCGTTCTAAAAATAAGATATCCAAAATTAAAAAAAACAATCCAAAGCCTAAAAACCATTGAAATTGATCCTTGTATTCTGCAAATTCTTTAGCTTCAAATTCTTTTTTATCCATTTTATTCAAAATATCTCGAATTTGCTCGACAACTGCAGATGTGGAATTTCCATTTATGTATGCGCCTTTTGCTTCTGCAGCAATTAATTTTAGGGTCTCTGCATTAAGCTTCGTAATAACTGTCTCGTTGTTTTTATTCTTTTTGTAACTCATCACCACTCCATTTCTTTTGAGCGGAATCGGCCCCCCTTTTTCGCTTCCCACCCCAATAGTATAAATTTTTATACCCTCTTCAGCTGCCGCCTCTGCAACCTCCACACTGAGGTCGTTATGATCTTCCCCGTCAGAAATGATAACCAATACCCTATTGGTTTGTTCTTCGTCATCAAAATAATTTCGTGACAATTGAATGGCTTCATCGATGGCTGTTCCTTGTGAGGAAAGCATATCAGTATTCATACTTTGCAAAAACATTTTTGCCGTGCCATAATCTGTTGTAATTGGCAGTTGAGGAAATGCCTTTCCGGCGTAAGCAATGATTCCGATACGATCACTTGCCAAATTATTTATAATTTGTGTGACGAGCTGCTTGGATTTTTCTAATCTATTGGGCGCCACATCCTCAGCGAGCATACTTTTTGAAACGTCAATAGCAAAAACAATATCGACACCTTCACGTTTAATGGTCTCAAGTTTTGTGCCAATTTTCGGATTCACCAACGCCAGAACAAAACAGCCTACCGACAGAGATAGTACACAAAGTTTAAGGACTGATTTGAATACGGACTGATCTGGGCTGAGACGTTTTAAAGTGCTTGTGTTTCCAAATTTTTTCTGTACACGTTTTTTCCAGAGAAGCGTCCACAAGAACACGACTAACATCACGGGGATGATGAGCAGTAACCAAAACCATATTTTTTCTTCTAATTGATACATCTAAATAAAACTTCTAAATATTGTAAATCGCAATAAAAATTCAAACACTAACAACCCGAGGGCAATCCAAATTAATGGTCTAAATTTTTCTTCATAATTATAAAACTTAAATTCTTCTACTTCGGTTTTTTCGAGCTTATCAATTTCTTTATATATTTCCTTTAATTTACGATTATTGTTGGCTCTAAAGTATTTTCCGCCAGTGACTTCCGCAATCTCTTTTAAGAGTTTTTCATCAATTTCCACTTGAATTTTCCCATACTGAAACACTCCGTTTCGAATGGCAATCGGCGACAAAGCCATGCCGTTGGTTCCCAATCCGATGGTATACGTTTTGATACCATATTCAACCGCTAATTCACTTGCGGTTTGAGGGTCTATAAATCCAGCGTTGTTTACACCATCTGTCAAAAGTATAATAATTTTACTTTTTGCCTTACTGTCTTTGATACGGTTCACGGCTGTTGCGAGCCCCATCCCAATGGCGGTCCCCCCTGTAATTATAGTATTGTATTTTATATCTTTTAACGATTGGAGTACAATACTTTTGTCGCTAGTAATTGGCGTTTTTGTATAGCTTTCACCTGCATATTCAACAAGCCCAATTCGATCATTGGGACGCCCTTTGATAAAATCAGCAGCCACGTTTTTTAGGGCTTCAAGTCGATTGGGTTTTAGGTCTTTTGCCAACATACTTGCAGAAACATCAATTGCCATAACAATATCAATACCACGAGTTGTTTTTGTTTTTGAAGACACATCAACTGTTTGAGGTCGTGCAAGGGCCAAAACAACTAAAATGATCGCTGCTACTCTGAGCCCTAATAAAGAATGTTTTAGCCCACTCCAAATCGTATTTCTTTGAAAGCCCTGCACACTTGAAATACTTAATTGAGCTGTTTGTTTTTTGTGTTTCAGCATATACCAAAACACCACCACAGGCACCAATAGCAGCAGCCATAAAAATTCTTTTTGAGTAAAATCGGTTCCGTCAAACATTACTTTTCGTCTTCTGTTAGTTTAATAAGTTCGATAGAATTTAGAATACGCTCGACCATTTGGTCTGCATAAACATCCTCCTCTTTCCAAGTCAAAAGGACTTGTTGTAATAGATTGGGTGTTGAAAACCCTAAAATGATATATTGACCCTTTACCAGTCTGTCTTCTACAAGAAACTCTGCTGTTCCAAACGTTTTGATCCCTTCTTGACCATTGGGTGTTATAAACTGTTCGTTCCGTGTTGTAATATTTTTAGTGCCATTTTTTTCAAAGGTGTCTAAGACGCCTTCTGCCACTTTTAAGAGGTCAATTGCAACTTCTTTTTGTTTGCCTGTTTCGTCGGCTTGAGCAGCATATTTAGAACTGTTTACTACCACATCAATTGGCGTGTCAACTCCGGCGTATGCAAAATTAATTGTTTGAACTTTGCCCTTCATCTCCTCAGGAAGCTCTACCATTTGACGCTCTAAAACTTCGGGTGTTGAAATGGTGATTCCGGGAGCGCCATATTCGCTAGTCACCCAATGAGTTTTTTCTAACAACAGTTTGCTAGGATTTCTAAGCACAGTGTCTTTGACTTCTGTAAACCCAGACCGAATTACAAGCCCAATCAAGGAAATCAAAAACACCCCCACTACAATTTCCACAATTTGCTTAATTCTTTTGCGTTTTTGTTGCTTAGCGAGAGCTTCACGGTAAGCTAAATCCTTTAATAACTCTTCTTCAGTAGGCTCAGGGAGCCCCTCCTTCACGTGATCAATTTCTAGCTCGATGGTATTTTTGTCGAGTTTGGCAAGTTGATAGTCGGGTTTGGACTTGGCAAACTTTACTAAATCCGCACGTTTTAAGATAGTTTCAATATTTTGAATGGTCTCTTTGCTTAGTTTAATTTGATTGGCGGCTTTGAGTGTTTTTAGACGAGACATCAATTCGTCTGTTGTACTCTCTAACGACTGCTCGTACACCTTCTCATCAAGATATTGCCTCAAAATTAATGTCAAATCTGAATAGTAGGTTTTAATTTCTTCATTTTCAAAGTACTGGTCTTCATCTAACTTCTCAAGCGCTAATTTAGCACGCTCATAAGGAGGGAGTGCTGCAATTTTTTCCGCTTCGGTCAACGGTTTTTTTCGCCATATCAGCCAGTATAATGCGCCTCCAATTAGTAATAAGAAGAGTAAAACAATACCGAGAGTCCCCCAAATATCAGAACGTTTTTTATCAACCTCTATTAGCGGTTTGATGTCAAATAGTTTTTGTTTGGTGGTATCTACCACTACGGTATTTACTTGAACTTGTATAGAATCTGTAAAAAAGATGTTATTTCCAATGGTTATTTTTTGTTTTGGAATGGTATAAACTCCAGAGTCAAATTGGGTCAGTCCGTAGGTTTTCGTTAGTTGATAATACCCTTCTTTTTTGGTAGTGTCAATTGCGTAGCTATTGATCATCTCAAGCGGTTGAAACGTTTGTTCCTCCGAAAACACCACTAGACTGGTGGAGTCTGTTTTTACATGGATTTTATAAAATAATTCGGCTCCAATTTTTATAGCTGTTGAATCAATGCTTGAGGATACTTGACCATACCCTACAAAAGAAATAAGGATACAACAGAGGCTCAAAATTAAATTTTTAGTGGAGTAGTTTGTTATGATTGTATCTATCTTCATCTATCGTTTATCCACGTTGTTTAAAATAACCCAGTAATTTTTTCACATAACTCTCGTCGATTCTACAATCAAGTGCCCCAGCACCAGATTTTTTGAAACTGTCAGAGAAATAATGAAGCTTAGTTTGATACCTTTCTTGATAGTTTTTACGGACTGTTTTGGAGGCGGTATTCACTAAAAAAGAGGCGCCTGTTTCTTGATCTTCCATCTGTACCATTCCCAGATTTGGAATTTCAGCTTCGTATTTGTCATAAACACGGATTCCTGTGATGTCGTGTTTTCCAGAAGCAATTTTTAAATTGTGCTGATATTCCTCTGCCATGAAATCGGAAAGTAAAAAAACGATGGCTTTCTTTTTCATCACATTCGACAGAAACTTCAACGCTTCCGCGATATTTGTAAGTTTACTTTTAGGTTCAAATTCAATTAATTCTCTAATAATTCTCAAAACATGGGATCGTCCTTTTTTGGGTGGGATGTACAATTCAATCCCATCAGAGAACAAAATCAATCCTATTTTATCGTTATTCTGTGTAGCCGAAAATGCTAAGGTAGCGGCAATTTCAGTTACAATTTCATTTTTAAACTGCGCTTCGGTCCCAAATAATTTAGACCCAGACACATCAACCATTAGCATCATGGTTAGCTCGCGCTCTTCTTCAAATACTTTGATGTGTGGCTCGTTACAACGCGCCGTAACATTCCAGTCAATGTTTCGTACATCATCACCATATTGGTAGGGTCTCACTTCAGAAAAAGTCATTCCACGACCTTTGAAAGTCGAGTGGTACTCGCCCCCAAACACATGGTCGGACAGCCGCCGTGTTTTGATCTCTATTTTTCTAACTTTTTTTAGTAATTCCTTGGTATCCATTTGATAAGTGTGCTATTGGGTGTGTATGATTTATAAACCTCACAAAAAGTCACTACGAATTAAGGCACCTCAATGACATTGACAATTTTACTAATAATATCTTCTGACGTTACATTTTCCGCTTCCGCTTCATATGTAATTCCGATACGGTGTCGCAATACGTCATAGACGATAGCACGTACATCTTCCGGAATGACATAGCCACGTCGCTTAATGAAAGCATAACATTTTGCTGCGGTTGCAAGATTGATACTCCCCCTTGGAGACGCTCCAAATGAAATTAATGGTTTGAGTTCTGCTAGGCGATATTTTTCTGGATAACGGGTTGCAAATACAATGTCTAAAATATATTTTTCAATTTTTTCATCCATATAAACCTCTCTTACGGCAGCTTGAGCGCTTAAAATCTGCTTGACCGTAACGACAGGCTTGATCTTTTCAAAGGCACCTTTTAGATTGGCGCGGACAATTTGTTGTTCGTCTTCAATTTTTGGATAGTCAATGATTGTTTTTAACATGAAACGATCTACTTGTGCTTCAGGAAGGGGGTAAGTTCCTTCTTGTTCCACTGGGTTTTGAGTCGCCATTACAAGAAACGGTTTGTCTAAAACAAAAGTTTCATCTCCAATGGTGACTTGCTTTTCTTGCATTGCTTCTAGAAGTGCAGACTGTACTTTAGCGGGTGCACGGTTGATTTCATCAGCCAATACAAAGTTGGCAAAAATCGGTCCTTTTTTTATGGTAAAATCATTGGCTTTGATGTTGTAAATCATAGTTCCAACAACATCTGCAGGGAGGAGATCTGGTGTGAACTGAATTCTACTAAAACTTCCAGCAACTGCTTGCGATAAGGTGTTAATGGCAAGTGTTTTAGCGAGTCCTGGGACGCCTTCCAAAAGAATATGTCCTTGACCTAAAAGCCCGATAAGTAAGCGTTCAACCATGTGTTTTTGTCCAACGATCACTTTACCCATCTCCATGGTAAGTAAGTCCACAAAAGCACTTTCTTCTTCAATTTTTTTATTAATTGACGCAATGTCAACCATTGTTTTATCTTCTTCCATTGTGATAATTTATTGTAAACCTTTTAGGGTGTTTTTTTTTGTAATGCAATTTGTTAAAATATTTTCGTTCACCTTGTTAATAATTGGTTAAAACTTGAGATGGTTTTATGGGATAATGAAGGATTGTTTGTTAATTTTAGATTACAAACCACAAAAATGAATAAAAGTAACTTTTCAAAAATTATTGCAGGCACTATGTCTTGGGGTGTTTGGGGCAGAAATTTTAATTTTTCTGTGATGCAACACATGATTGAAATGACCGTTGATTTGGGCATTAGTTCTTTTGACCACGCTGATATTTATGGCGGTTATACTACTGAATCTGCATTTGGAACGGCTTTATCTAACACAGCAATTGCACGTACAGATGTTCAATTTATTTCCAAATGCGGAATTCAATTGATGTCTCCAACGCGTCAAAACGAACTCAAACATTACAATTGCTCTAAAGATTACATTATTTCTTCCGCAGAGGCGTCTCTTAAGCATTTACAAACAGATTTTTTAGATGTGCTTTTGATTCACCGACCCAGTCCGATGATGCACCCTTATGAAGTGATGGAGGCTATTGAACAGTTAAAAAAACAAGGAAAAATAAACCATTTTGGAGTGTCTAATTTCACTACCTCACAGATTGAGCTTATTTCTAGTGAAGTGGCTGTTGAAGTGAATCAAATTGAGTTTTCTGCCGTGCAGTGTCAAGCCTTGTTTGATGGCCGTTTAGACCAGATGATTACACAAGATATTATTCCGATGGCTTGGGCACCTTTAGGGTCTGTTTTTAGTACTGAAATAACCCCTCAAAAAGAACAAATTTTAAAGCAATTAGGGTTGTTAACCCCCAAGTATAACGCGACTCCAGATCAGTTGTTATTCGCTTGGATCTTAGGGCATCCTTCAGGAATTCGTCCTGTAATTGGCACCACAAATTTAGAACGTATCAAAGCGGCCTCGAAAGCGGTTTCTATACATTTAACAACCCAAGATTGGTTTAAAATACTGGAAGCAAGCCAAGGCCATGAAGTCGCCTAAAACTCAACAAAATGATTAACAAACGACTGCTTATAAAAAATCTACTTGCGCATAACGACGAGAGCAGTTTTTATGATAAAAAGTTAAAAATCAATATTAGTAGTAAAGAGGGCAAGGCGAAGTTTTTAAAACATATTTGTGCGCTGTCAAATAGTAATCCGAATAACAATTCGTACATCGTTATTGGCGTGGACGATCAGTATAGCCATATTATTGGTGTTGATTTTTTTGATGATAGTAAGATTCAAAACTTGGTCAATGCCTATTTAAGCCATCCACCAATTATTCAGTATGAAAACATTCCGTTTCCTCATCTAAATGACGATAAGGTTGTTGGGTTGGTTACTATTCGTCCAAAAGAAACTCAAGAAATTACGTCGCTCAGAAAAAATATCTGGAAATATTTTGGTGGAAATGTGTTTTTTAGAGAAGGTAGTATGAGTATGCCTAAGGTGTTTGACATAGAATTGACGGATTCCAACTCTGAAATCGTAGCGTCTATTGAGTCTCATTCCCGAAACAATATTGAATATACTTTGGATGGGGTATTTGATTTTATGGCACAACGCAAGGATTACAATCCAACCTACAAGGTATTCAAAGAATATTTTGTGATGTGCTGGTCCGGTCAAAAAAAGATTACTAATTCCCAAACGTTTTATTCACGGGTGGATATTGCGTTAATTAATGAGCAAGTTAGGTTGTTTTACTCAACATTGGATGCTGTTGAAATTTCATATGACAACGATTCTTTTAAAATCATTGAGTATGTCAATTTAGGGTTGAATGGTAAAAACACTTTTTATCAACTAGAAGAAACAGTCATCACTTTTGGAAATAATGCAACTTACAATATTGATTCTCAGCTGTTGTTTAAACCCCCTCAATACGATAAAAAAATTCTGCACCATATTTTTAATGCTAATAATGCGCTTATGGACCGACTAAAACAAGGGGTTGAGTTGACAAGGGTACAGCTCAAAGATTTAAAAAATGTTCCAGCTACATATTTAATCTGTTATTTTAATGGTTTTGAAGCTGCTTTGACGCAGCTTCAAGCTGCAAAACCTTTGTTGTATAAACACAGCGACGAGGTTTATGGGCTCTATAAAGAAAGCATGCGGATTTTAAGAAAGGCGAAGTATAGTTAGGGGTGTTTTTGGTAGGGTGATTCACTAGAAATTCCATTTACATAGTTTGCAATGATCTTCACTTTTTTAGCGAATTCAGAGCCTTTAAAACCATCGATGTCTCTGTAGCTAATGGTTTCATTATAGTAATGCAGATAGTTGCTTGCTAAAGGCAGATAAGACCAGTGCCATTTTTCGGAATTGTAGCCCGTCCTACCACTTTCTTTGGAAGTATATACTTGAAAAAATCCAAAATCATTAGCGTTTTTCACCAACCATTCATATTCCTTTTTTCCTTTACCACTTTCAAAATAGGCGTTATTCAAATTAATTAAATCCAGATCAGTTCCCCAGTGATGTCGTGAGGTTGTAGGCATTGAGCTGTACTCTAATATTTTTTTAGTGCGGTCTATTGGGTTTAAGTTTTTATACTTATCCCATTTGCGCTCCCAAATAGACTTTTGCTCGTAAAAACTCCGTGTTCCCGAAACAACGATAAGCGTAATGCCTTCTTTTTGAGCGTCAGCAAACATCTTTTTAAACGCAGAATACACTTCTTTTTTTAAGTAGATTGGTTTTGAGGAGTGCTTAGAGCTGATCTTGATGAATGTAGTATCTGTTTTGTAATTGAATTTACCTAGTACAAAATCTTTATCATAGCTATAACCCGATTTAGTTTTCAGCTCATTTTTCACAATTACTTTTGTTGCTGTCTTTTCTTTTGAAACCTCTTTTTTACAAGTAAATAACAAGAGTGATGTGATACAGAAAAAGAGTGTTTTATACATTTTTAAGCGCTTTAATATGCATGGTGTTTTTTTTCTTTTTATTTTAGAAGCACATGGTTTGACAGGGTCAAATTTAATGAAGTTTTATTTTGTGCTAATCAACCCCTCATTTTTATGCCCTAAAACAGTTACAAAAGGACGCGTGTTGGAACGATTCCAAAATGCGATTCACATTAAAATAACATCTTAAGCTTCGGTTAAATTGCTTATTTAAGATTTAGACTTGGGGTCAAAATCAGTTATAAACTTACTAAAAAAAATTGAATGTCTACAAAAAAAACAAAAGTTTTAACAGTTGCATTTTATTATGTAGGCGGCTTTGCAGCGAGGTATTTCAGCTCTGTTATTATTTTTCTACTATAAAATAAAGCTCATAATCCATCCAAAGAATTGCCATGTTCCCTGAGGAATCTTGGTACTCTTTTGGAGGAATGTGGTACTCAAATGTTAACTGACCTAAAGGGGGGAAGACGTGGTCACCCGAAAAAAAATAGGTCGGTATTTTCCAGGGCAAACTAAACTTTAGGACTTCATCATTAAAAGTTAAACTAAAACACCCATTCCCTTTCCAAAAATAACAAGGGCTAAAGGGAGCAGGACCATTGGGACTGCCAATGGAACGAAGATCAAATGATAGATCAACGCAAGAAGTATCAAAATCATGTATATTTATAAAATGGTCGAAATTAAGAGGGCTTGTTATATGGTTTTTTGGGGATGACCACAGTACTAGATTTTTAAGTAACAGTTCGTTTCTGTTGCTTGTGTCTCTAAGTTCATAGTTTTGGAAGTCCCCTTTCTCATATTTCAAATTTTTTATGACCTCCCCTTTAGAATTAATAATATATACATCGCTCATGTGCGGAAAGACACTCACAATAAAGTTTAATGTTTTCTCATTGAAACGAATATAAACCGTTGAATCTGAAAGTATGTGTTTGGGATCTTTTGATAAGCTGTATAAATCCTCTAGATATCCTATTTTAATACCTGAACCGACTGGGAATGGGAGGTCAATTTTCACTATTTTGTAATTATCAGATTTGAAATCGCTTATTAAAGGGTATCTTTTTTGGAGATATAATCCTTTTACTTTAGTAAACACAACGAATAAAAGAATTAAAAAAAGTATCTTTTTCATCTTCATCTTTCGTTTATTTTTTTTATAAGTTTTCAATGTTTAGGCCGTTTTTATTTAGAGTATATTTTCTATTACCGTTTTTGTGGGTATTTTTTAATAATTACGTATATCTAAATCATCGAAGCATTTTATCTCAGACAGTTCGAAGAGATTTTCTATTTTAATATCACTACAAGTTTCCTTAAATGTTTCATCTCGCCTATAATTTTTACGCCCTTATTTCCCCTCATTTTTATGACCTAAAACAGTTACAAAAGGACGCGTGTTGGAACGATTCCAAAATGCTACTCACATTAAAATAATATCTTAAGCTTCGGTTAAATTGCTTACTGAAGATTTAGATTTGGGGTCAAAATCAGTTATAAACTTACTAAAAAAAATTTAATGTCTACAAAAAAAATAAAAATTTTAACGTTTTAGGATTAGACAAAGGACCCGCATTCGGAGGTTGTAATTATTTTAAGACTTAGAAGTTTCTAAATTTACCTTTCAGTACTCGGTTCCTGTGAAACATTAGTTGTGGTTAACGATTTTCATCATTGAAAATAAATTCAAAAATAAAAGCTAACGACCAACTACAAGGGTTAAAGTGTTTAAAATTTTATAATAATTTGTGTTTTTAATCAGCGTTTGAATAAGCACGAGGGTAAGTAGTTTTTAGACGTGGTTGGTGCCCGTATTTTTTATTGCTAACAGGTGTTGATATTCACTTTCTGTTAGAGTGTCATCTATGTCAAATACAATTAAATTCATTTTTAGTCTTGGGCTTGAGTTTATGCGAACAGTTCCTGTAAAATGCTATTTACTCAGAGTTGGCAACGTCCTTTAAATCTTTCTTATAGTTGAATAAATCTCTATACTTACAAAGTTATTGTTTTTTATTTCGCAATCTCTCATTGTCCCTTCTAGTTCAAAATCAAGCGCAGACATTGCTCTTTTGCAATTTTTGTTTTCAGAGTCGACAAACCCTTCTATTCTGTGAAGCTCCAGTTTATCAAATCCGTAATCACAGATCAAAGGCACCACTTTTTTCATAATTCCTTTCCCCCAATATTCAGGTAAAAGCCAAAGTCCAATTTCGGCTTTTTTATGTTTTTTAGAGATGTCGTTTAAGCCCCCAGCTCCGTAAAATACGTTGTTGTCAACTGAGCATATTGCAAACCATTTTTGTTTTTTGTCTGCAAACCATTTCATTTGTTCCTTTGTTTCTTCCAAACTATCAAAACTTACCCCGTAATGTTTTATAACATCGGGATTTGAAAGCCCCCTAAAAATAGTGTCAATGTCTGAGCCCTCGATATCTCGCAGTAGAATTTTTTCAGTTTTTAATTCAAGGATACTCTTCACGGGCTTCTATATTTCTTTTGGATCAAAATGAGCTATAAACTTACTAAAATATTCTGTTGCCCCCTCAAAAAAATAAGTTTAATATCAGACAAAAAAAAGTCACAACTAAAGGCTGTGACTTTTTTTATAATAAGTTTTTAATCGCTTATAAATCGAATTTAATCCCTTGTGCTAAAGGCAATTCGTCAGAATAATTAATTGTGTTTGTTTGACGTCGCATGTACACTTTCCAAGCATCAGAACCAGACTCACGTCCGCCGCCTGTTTCTTTTTCACCACCAAAAGCACCGCCAATTTCAGCTCCAGAAGTTCCAATGTTTACATTGGCAATTCCACAATCAGAACCAGCATAAGACAAGAACTTTTCAGCTTCTTTGAGTTCATTGGTCATGATTGCAGAAGATAAGCCTTGCGCCACACCATTTTGTTTTTGGATGGCATTTTCTACCGCCCCAGAATATTTCATTAAATATAAGATCGGTGCAAAGGTTTCATGCTGTACAATCTCAAAATGATTTTCAGCCTCAATAATTGCAGGCTTCACATAACAGCCGCTTTCATAGCCTTCGCCTTCTAAAACACCGCCATCAACCAATACAGTTCCACCTTCAGCTTTTGCTTTTTCAATCGCCGCTAAATACGTATTTACAGACTCATGATCGATCAAAGGACCGATATGGTTTTTTTCATCCAAAGGATTTCCAATAGTCAACTGTCCATAGGCCCCTACAATAGCGTCTCTTACTTTGTCATACACAGACTCGTGAATAATCAGTCGTCGTGTTGAAGTACAACGCTGTCCGCAAGTTCCTACGGCACCAAAAATAGCACCAGGCACGACTACTTTCAAATCTGCAGTTGGAGCAATAATAATGGCATTGTTACCCCCTAATTCCAACAATGATTTTCCAAAACGTTGGGCTACCGTTGCGCCAACAATCCGCCCCATTCTTGTAGAACCTGTTGCAGACACTAAAGGCACTCTTGTGTCCGTCGTCATCATTTCTCCAACAGTATAATCACCATTGATGATTGAAGAAATTCCTTCCGGTAAGTTATTTTCTTTTAAAATTTCGGCAATAATATTTTGACAGGCAATAGAGCATAAAGGTGCTTTTTCAGACCCTTTCCATACACATACATCCCCACAAATCCACGCCAAAGCAGTGTTCCATGCCCAAACAGCGACTGGAAAATTAAACGCAGAAATAATACCCACAACGCCAATCGGATGCCATTGCTCTCGCATCACATGTCCGGGACGTTCAGAAGGAATCGTTTGCCCGTTTAATTGTCTCGACAATCCAACCGCAAAATCACAGATGTCAATCATTTCTTGAACCTCTCCATACCCTTCTTGAAGGGATTTTCCCATTTCATAAGAAACTAATTTTCCGAGGGGTTCCTTTAAATCTCTAAGCTTATTTCCAAACTGACGCACAATTTCGCCACGTTGAGGAGCTGGCATGGTTCGCCACTCAGGGAATGCAGCCGTTGCAGCCGTCATTACCGCCTCATAATCTTCTTGAGAAGTGCAAACGACGCTCCCAATTTTCTTGCCATCTACAGGAGAATAACTATCGATACTAGGCCCGTTAGAAAAACTATTTGCGCCCGTGGACGTTCCTAAATTTATGTCTTTTACACCAAGAGCATCCAAAGCTTCTTGAATTTTAAAATCAGTTGAATTTGTGTTCATTTATATTGTTTTTAAAGTCGTTTCAAGTTGCGAATATAATAATTTTACCCCCACTTTAATGATAATTATACAATCATTTCCAGTTGCAAAAGGGCGTGTTGCTGAGGTTGGAATTATAATATTTTATGTCGCCCGTCACTTCACGACCGAGCCAATCGGGTTTGGCAAATTTTTCATCTTCAGAGCCAAGCTCAACCTCAGCCATCACCAAGCCGTTATTTTCTCCCATAAACTCATCCACTTCAAACACGTGGTTTTCTACTACCACCTCATAACGGGTTTTGCTGATAATGGTTTTTTCACAAAGTTTTAGCAGCACTTCCGCATCTGTTTTGGAGATTTCTTTTTCCCATTCAAACCGACTGAGGCCGCTTTCGTTGCTTTTTCCTTTCACAGTTATAAAACCTGCTTGATCGGTCAGTCGAATCCTGACGGAGCGTTCAGGGTCAGAATTCAGATAGCCTTGAGTCATCGTTAGTACTGATGACGCTTCTGAGCGATAGGCGTCGGAGTTTACCAAAAATTTACGTTCAATTTCAATCATAAAAAAAGAGATAGTCATTAGAATTTCTAAATTTACAGCAAGTCAAACGATTTATCAATACTAAAAAGCAAACAACTTGTTTAAATTATGATTTACTCTAAGTGTGAATGGCTAGAAAATATGGAACGATTTCTGGGGTTTCTTAAGATTTCACCCTGATAAGACAGGCAATATATAGATATTCGTAAAAATCACAGCTTGATAGACGAGTATTGGTGGTGCTTTAGTAATTTTGAAGGCACTAAAATGTATTTAATTAATGTCTACACAGCCAAAAATTACCAGGTTTAATCAAAATGTATTGTCAAAATATCAAATATACAACAGTATATTTATGACTTTACCGTTTGATTCCATTACCAAAACGGGCGCATTGTTGCCTCTTTTTTTTGAGACCTGTCAAAAAGGATTTGCAAACAATGAAGACCCTACAGCGATTGTTAATTCATTTTTTAAAAAATATCAAGCAAGACGTTCTCCAAAAAGTCAGATCAATTTACTGTTTCGTTTTATACAATATATAGAACGTCAAGTGGTGTTATTTGATGCTATTGAAGATGCCGCTTTCCCGGTTGTCAACAATATGGACGGGATCGGAACTTTGCGAAGTTTAAAAGAAAAGGCGACCGCTGAAAATAAATTGGAAATTCTTCAAAAATACTTAGAAGAATTTAAAGTGCGTATTGTGTTGACAGCACATCCCACACAATTTTACCCAGGCTCGGTATTAGGGATCATTACAGATTTGACAGAGGCCATTCGTGAAAATGATTTGTTTCGCATCAATGAGCTTTTAGCACAACTCGGAAAAACACCTTTCTTTAAACAAACCAAACCAACGCCCTACGATGAGGCAGTGAGTTTAATTTGGTATTTAGAACACGTATTTTACAAGTCCTTTGGGACGGTTTACGACTATATTCAACAAAATATTTTTGATTGGAAGCATATTGATAATGACATTATTAATATAGGTTTTTGGCCCGGGGGCGACAGAGATGGAAATCCTTTTGTAACTCCAGAAATTACCCTTAAAGTAGCAGCGAGGCTTCGTGAAACTATAATAAAAAATTACTATCGCGACCTTCGGATGCTTAAGAGAAAATTGTCTTTTGCAGGAGTTGAAGACCGTGTGGTTGCTTTAGAGGCAGAACTTTACAAGATTATTACAAACAAAAAATCGAACCTAACTCTCGAGTATTTAACCTCAGAGTTGAAAGATATAAAAGCGGTTATTATTGAAAAACATCAGTCGCTTTATGTTTCTGAAGTGAACAGCTTGTTAAATAAAATTCATTTGTTTGGGTTTCATTTTTCAACTTTAGACATTCGTCAAGACAGTCGTGAACACGCCAAAGTGTTTAATGATATGGTGGATGTATTGATAGAAAGTGGAAGTGATGTATTTCCTAAAAACTACCACAGCCTAGCTGAAGCCGATCAAGTTGAGATTCTTTCAAAAATAAAAGGCTCTCTAGATTTATCGTTAATTTCAGACAAGAATACTTTGAAGGCTCTCAAAACAATGGAAGCGATCAAAACGATTCAGCAGACAAATGGAGAGAAAGCTGCGAACCGCTATATTATAAGCAATAATCAAACAACACTTAATGTCATGCAATTATATGCCATGCTTAAGCTGGTTGCGTTTGAGGATGCATTAACCGTAGATATAGCACCTCTTTTTGAAACAATAACAGATTTAGAAAGCGCTCCTTCTGTAATGGAAGACTTATATTCTAACCCGAATTATATGGCGCATCTAAAAGCCCGTGGCAACAGACAAACCATAATGCTTGGGTTTAGTGATGGCACAAAAGACGGGGGGTATTTAATGGCCAATTGGGCTATTTACAAAGCAAAAGAATTGCTAACAGAAATGTCTAGAAAATATGACATCACTGTGATTTTCTTTGACGGTCGAGGTGGACCACCAGCAAGGGGTGGTGGAAAAACACATAATTTTTACGCCTCTTTAGGTCCTACAATCGAGGATAAAGAAGTGCAGCTTACGATACAGGGACAAACAATCAGTTCAAACTTTGGAACCTTAGACTCCTCACAATACAACCTAGAGCAATTGATTAGTTCAGGGATACACAACAGCCTTAGCGACAAAGATCTTAGAATGACACCCGAAAACAGGGAAGTCATGGCACAGTTATCTAAGTTGAGTTACGAAGCTTATGTAGACTTTAAAGCACATCCTAAGTTTATTTCTTACTTAGAGCACATGAGTACTTTGAAGTTTTATGCAAAAACCAACATTGGAAGCCGTCCATCAAAACGAGGGAAGGCCGAAGGCTTGGTGTTTGAAGATTTACGTGCCATTCCATTTGTGGGGTCATGGAGTCAGTTGAAACAAAACGTTCCAGGATTTTTTGGAGTTGGAACCGCTCTCAAACATTATGAAGATATTGGTGAATTTGATAAAGCACAACACTTATTTCAAACCTCGGATTTTTTCAAAACACTGATTGAAAACAGCATGATGTCTTTGTCTAAATCATTCTTTGATTTGACAAAGTATATGTCTGAAGATCCGGAATACGGTGCCTTTTGGAATGTTATTTATAGTGAATACATCACCACAAAACGATTGTTATTAAAGCTAACAGGGTATGACGAATTGATGCAGGAAGAGCCTGCTGGGAAAGCTTCTATTTCGGTCAGAGAATCAATTGTATTGCCGCTATTAACGATTCAACAATATGCTTTAAAGAAGATTCAGGAATTAGAAAAAGAAAACCCTAGAGATGAAGCTCAAATCCAAACGTATGAGAAAATTGTAATGCGCTCTTTGTTTGGAAATATCAATGCAAGTCGAAACTCTGCATAAAATTAAAACACATATATAATAAAAAAGCCTCTAAAATATTTTTAGAGGCTTTTTGTTGACTAATTTAAATAGATGACTAATGCTCGTTTAGCCTGAAATCGGGGTAAGCATCCATTTTATGTTCGTGTGCATCGAGACCTTCTAATTCTTCTCGTTCCGAGACTCTAATGCCCACGGTTTTCTTTAATGTGTATATGATAATAAAAGAGGTTGCGACACAAAATGCAGCGTAACACAGCACCCCTACGAGTTGAATCAAAAACTGATCAAAACCAGCCTTGGCGCCAAAAAGCCCAACCGCTAAGGTTCCCCAAGCTCCACACACAAGGTGTACAGCAATGGCACCCACTGGGTCGTCTAACTTAATTTTATCTACTAAGCTCACAGCAAACACAATAAGTGCTCCAGCAATCGCTCCAATAAGTATGGCGTCACCTGGGCTCATCTGATCGGCACCTGCTGTAATTCCGACAAGACCTCCTAAAATCCCATTCAGAAACATTGTTAAATCTAAGTTTTTATGCAATAGTGTTGAGGTAATCATTGCAATGACACCACCAGCAGCAGCAGCTAAACATGTTGTAACCAGTGTTAGGGATGTTGCTTCTGGGTTTGCAGAGAGTACAGACCCTCCGTTAAACCCAAACCACCCTAACCAAAGGATAAGAACCCCAGCAGTTGCTAACGGAATGCTATGACCAGGAATTGCTTGCGGCTTACCGTTATTAAATTTCCCAATTCGAGACCCTAAAAGATAAACAGCGACTAAAGCAGCCCATCCACCCACAGAGTGCACGAGTGTAGATCCCGCAAAATCATAAAACCCTTCGGCGTCTCCAATTGAAAGTGAGGATAAAAATCCACCACCCCATTGCCAAGACCCTGCAATTGGATATACGAATCCTACATAAAAGACTGTAAAAATCATAAAAGCCCCAATTTTCATGCGCTCAGCAACAGCACCCGAAACAATAGTCGCGGCGGTTGCGGCAAACATGCCTTGGAACAAGAAATCGGTCCAGTAGGTATAGCCTTCGTTATATGCTAAGTCAAAAGCACCGTCTGCCAAAGGGGCATCCAGTCCAAAACCAGCAAATCCAAGAACGCCATTAAAATCGCCTGGATACATTAAGTTAAATCCGACTATATAATAAAGTAAAAGCCCGACAGTGATAATAAATATGTTTTTAAATAAAATGTTAATCGTGTTTTTTTGACGCGTGAGTCCTATTTCGAGAAATGCAAACCCCGTATGCATAAAAAAGACGAGTGCCGTACAGATCATCATCCATACGTTATTGATAGTAAGTAATTCCATTGTTGTTATTTTAATGTGTTTCCGCCTTTTTCGCCGGTTCTAATTCTATATACTTCATCGACCTGTGATACAAATATTTTTCCATCACCAACCTCTCCTGTAGATGCGGCTGTTAGAATGGCTTTAATGGTCACTTCCTCAAAATCATCATTTACCACTATAGATAAGTAACGTCTTTGGATATCACTCGTGCTGTAAGAAACACCTCTGTAAACATGACCTTCTTTTTCGTTGCCTAGTCCTGTGACGTCCCAATAGGAAAAGAAATTGACACCGACTTCATGCAGTGCTTTTTTGACACCAGAAAACTTAGATTTTCTAATGATTGCCTCTACTTTTTTCATTGAATTAATTTTTAGTTTGTCCTCAAAAGTAAATAAAAAACAAAGACCCCCTAAAAATTAGAGGGGTGCTACAAACATTTTTATGATATTAATAAAATTACCCCACTTACAATAAAGGTATGTCAAGCATGTTGTTTAAAACAACTAAAAAATAAAAACCCCAGAAGCACGATGCCCCCAGGGTTTTTAACACAAACTAAAAATCACAAACTTATTTTTAATTTTTTGAGAGCAATTAAAGGCTCAATACGATATTGAAATTAGTCTTGACCTCTTTCTCTTTTACCAGGATATGCAATTGATCCATGCTCAGAGATATCAAGTCCAGCAACTTCTACTTCTTCTGTGACTCTTAGTCCAACAGTTTTCTTAAGGATTCCAAATACGATGAAAGAAAGGACAACCGCCCATACAGCATACGCTAATCCACCAGTAAGTTGTGCAACCAGTTGTGTAGAACCGCCGCCGTTAAAGATTCCAATCCCAGCGTCTCCGTCAACACCCCAAAGTCCAATGACAATGGTTCCCCAGAATCCTACGACTCCGTGAACAGATGCAGCACCAATAGCATCATCAATTTTAAGTTTCTTTTCGATAAATTCGATAGAGAAAACAACAATGACACCACCAATAAGACCCGCTAACACAGCGCCACCAGCAGTCATGTTTCCACAACCTGCAGTAATACTTACCAGCCCAGCTAAAGCACCGTTTAACGATTGTGCTAAATGTGGTTTTCCATACCAGATCCATGTTGTAATAAGGGCACCTAAAGCACCTGCAGCAGCAGCAAGGTTGGTAATCAACACGACTGTTGAAGCAGCAACTGCATCGTCTCCACCCCAAGCAAGTTGAGATCCACCATTAAAACCAAACCATCCTAGCCAAAGGATAAACACCCCTAAGGTTGCTAATATTTGGTTGTGACCTGGAATAGGCATTACTTTTCCGTTTACAAATTTTCCAATTCTAGGACCTACCATGAAAGCGGCAACTAAAGCAGCAAAACCACCGACAGCATGAACAATTGAAGATCCTGCAAAGTCAATAAACCCTAGTTCAGTTAACCAGCCCGATCCTTGCCATTGCCATCCACCTGCAATTGGGTAGATAATAGCCGTCATAACGATTGAAAATATAACATAGGTTGAGTACTTTGTTCTTCCAGCAATCGCTCCAGAAACAATAGTAGCAGCAGTTGCAGCAAACATTGTTTGAAAGAATAAATCAGCACCTTCTCCTTGCATGATTCCACTCCAGAAAAACCATCCGTTAGTGGTGTCGCCATACATTAAAGAATATCCTACAAACCAGTAGGTAAGAGATCCAACAGCAATATCAAGCAAGTTTTTCATTGCGATATTAACTGCGTTTTTTGAACGTGTCATTCCTGATTCTACTAAAGTAAAACCTGCCTGCATGAAGAATACCAAGATACCAGATAATAGCATCCATAACATCCCCATGTCTTCCTTGATCGCTCCAGCAAGACTCTCAACCGCAGCGGCATCCTGTATTACTAGAGGTAAGTTGTTAATTAAATGTGACATAATTATATATTTGATTGGTTAATATTAGTCTCTAGAAAGAGTAAACAGCAGCAATCGTAAGAGCTGTTACGTTTTTTTCAGCAGCGATTCCTTCAATAATGTAATCGTCAGAGTTGTCGTAACGCAATTCTGTGATTAATTTTAAGTTATCATCTAACTGTGTGCTTCCAGTAAGCGTTAAAGCAAAAAGGTCTTCGCTTTCATCTCCATCAATTAAGGAGAAAAATTCTGGACGTAATCCTAAAGCAAACGTTTCAGAGAAAGTATTCTCTAAGTATAATGCAGCACCTTGGTAGCCCGAGTCTTCATCGTCAGAATATGCATAAGCAGCATTGATTCCTACGTAGAAAGATTCAGACAAATCAAATCCACCCGTATAATCTACAAAAACAGCATCCGTTGCAGATGTTTCTGTCACTGCGCCATAAATGAAGTTTAGGTATTGTCCTTTGTAGCCTACTTGAGCACCAAATTGTGTTGCGCCACTTTCATTAGCGTCTGCACTAGAAATTGCATGTGCGTTAGTTACTGCTAATAAGAAAGATAAGTCTTCAGTAGCAGCGTAGTCTAATTTTATACCAGTGTGAGAAAAAGGACCTGCATTAAACAAGTAAGATACAGAATAGTTAAAGTTAGCAGCGGGAGAAATTACTTCATAACCTAAAAAGGTATTAAATTGTCCGGCAGTAATTGTAACAGATTCACTTACGTTATAGTAGGCATACAATTGGTTGATTGCGCCTGCCATGTTTGCGTCATCAGCTCTTGGTCCAAAAGCAAGGTCAGCAACAACACCAGATTTTGCGCCGTCATAAGAAAATACTGTGTTTGCCATTCCCAATCCAAAGCCATTTGCTTTTTCAGGACTAGCAATTAAAAGACCTGGCGTCCCTGTGCCATCTACATTATTAGTGGTTCCGTAAACATCAACAGTTCCGGACACTGATAGTTTTGGTGCGTCGTCTTGGGCGTTTAGAGATAAAGCTCCAATTAAAGCAACCGTACTTAAGATAATTTTTTTCATAATATTTAATTTTAGTGGTTAATATTTTGTTTAACGGCTCAAAACTAGCAATAAATAACATATACCCCCAAAAAATAAAGGGTTAAGACTGTGTTTTTATGTTATAATTAATTTGACCCCCTATATTTTTGGGGTATTGTAATTATTTTTATGATATTTTTAATATTTCAATAGTGCGCTGTTTTTATATAATCACTTTTTGATGTTTAGGGTCTTTGGTTTAGCTAGAATGAAAAGCCCCTAATTTGTCCGTTGAATATTCGATAGTCTAACATGCCTTTCATTGTTCAAAACGCATTTATAGGTATTCTAAATTGGAATTTCGAAAAAGTGAATTGGCTTTTTTCTAAATAGACTTTTACCAATTATCTTTAAAACTTGTTAAGATTAAACCAGAAATAATTTTAAGTATGTTAGAAAAGCAAGGACTTTATTTACCAGAATTTGAACACGATAATTGTGGTGCAGGATTTATATGTAGTTTAACAGGAAAACGATCCAATGACATCATTCATAAAGCATTAGAGATTTTAGTAAAACTAGAACATAGGGGTGCGGTCAGTTCGGATGGTGTAACAGGTGATGGTGCAGGGATTCTTATCGATATTCCTCATAAATTTTTCAAGACATTTTGTGAATTTGAATTGCCTGAAGCTGGGCAGTATGCGGTTAGCAATGTCTTTTTACCTCGTAAAGAAAACCAAAGAACCTACTGTATAGAAGTTTTTGAAACTGAAATAAAAAAGCAAGGACTACATGTTTTAGGTTGGAGAGAAGTCCCTGTAAACAGTGATGTTTTAGGAGATATAGCCAAAACAACAGAGCCTTTTGTAATGCAAGTCTTTGTTGGAAAATCAGACCCAAAACAATCGGAGTTTGATTTTAACTTGAAATTATTTGCTGCACGAAAAATATCCGAACATACAATATATGATTCAAAATTATCTGAGTCAAAATTCTTTTACCTTCCAAGCCTTTCAACTAAGATCATTATTTTTAAAGGCTTATTGAAGCCAGAACATATAAATGAATATTATTTAGACCTTTTTAATTCAGCTCTAGATACCCGATTGGCTCTAGTACACCAGCGTTTTTCAACCAATACTTTTCCGACTTGGGATTTGGCACAGCCTTTCAGATATATATGTCATAATGGAGAAATTAACACCTTAAGAGGAAATGTGTCTCGAATGTTTTCTCGAGAAGAAATCATAAAAAGTGATGCCTTTGGTGATGATATCAAAAAAATAATACCTACAATCTTAAAAGGAAAATCTGATTCGGCAACCTTGGATATGGTAGTCGAATTATTACTAATGACGGGGCGCTCACTTCCTGAAGTGATGATGATGTTAGTTCCTGAAGCATGGGAGAAAAACCCAGATATGTCTGATTCTAAAAAGGCATTTTACGAATATAATTCTTGTTTAATGGAACCATGGGATGGACCTGCATCCATACCGTTTACCGATGGAAATTTCATTGGCGCTGTGTTAGACCGAAACGGACTAAGACCGTCTCGATATACCGTAACTAAAAATGGAAATGTTATCATGTCCTCAGAAACAGGCGTGGTGGATATTGAACCAGAAGAAGTAGAATTTCATGGACGCTTGGAGCCAGGAAAAATGTTTCTAGTTGACATGAATGAAGGACGCATCGTAAATGATGAAGAAATCAAAGAAAAAATAGCAGCAAAACAACCGTACCGAAAATGGTTGAACGAAAACTTAGTACATTTAAAAGACATCTCTGCCAAAAAAGGCCCCATAAAATATGAAGAGGTTGATTTAAAGAAACGTGAAGTTGCTTTTGGGTATACAAAAGAGGACATAAACACGATTATTCGTCCAATGGCTCAATTGGGAAAAGAACCAATTGGCTCTATGGGAAGCGACACACCGATTGCTGTTTTGTCTGAACGCCCTCAACTCATTTATAACTATTTCAAGCAAATATTTGCGCAAGTAACCAACCCTCCTTTAGACGGGATTCGTGAAGAATTAATTACTGACATTAGTTTAACACTTGGGAGTGACACCAATATTTTTGATTGCAATTCAGAAGCCTGTAAAAAGCTAAAAATTCAAAACCCCGTAATTTCAAAGCACGATTTAGATAAAATCAGAAATTACGATACAAATCCAAATTTCAAAGTAGAGTCTATTTCTATGCTTTATGAAGTAAACCGCGGACTAAACGAGTTAGAAATTGCACTCGAAAACTTGGTTCACAAAGCATCCAAAGCAATCGATAAAGGGGCTAATATTATCATTTTATCAGATCGATTTGTAGATGAAAAACACGCGCCAATCCCAGCACTTTTAGCCTGCTCTTATGTGAATCATGCACTGCATAAACTCAACAAACGATCACGAATTAGTTTGATAATTGAATCGGCAGAACCAAGAGAAGTCCACCATTTTGCTCTCTTATTTGGTTTTGGAGCAAGCGCAGTGAACCCATATATTGTCAATGAAATTGTTGAAAAACAAATCAAGGATTCTGATATCTCAGATTTAGAATACCTTACAGCGATCAAGAATTACAACAAAGCCATCGGAAAAGGCATCTTGAAAGTGATGAATAAAATTGGGATTTCTACACTAAACTCATACAGAGGATCTCAATTATTTGAGTGTGTTGGAATCAATACAAACACTGTAGAAAAATATTTCCCAAACACACCAACTCGAATACAAGGAATTGGTTTAATAGAAATTGAAAAAGAAATTGTTAAACGTCACAAAAGAGCCTTCAACCCGAATGTTGAGTCGGATATTGAAATTGGCGGTGAATACAGATGGCGTCGTGGACAGGAAAAACACATGTTTAATCCACTAACTGTCGCTAAACTTCAAGAATCTGTTCGCACCAATAAAGCATCTACATTTAAAGAATATTCAGAGCTTGTTGATGATCAATCCAAACGATTAATGACCATACGAGGCTTGTTTGAATTTGATCAATTTGACCCTATTTCAATTGATGAGGTTGAGCCATGGACCGAAATTGTAAAACGATTCAAAACAGGCGCCATGTCTTATGGATCTATTAGTAAAGAAGCCCATGAAAACTTAGCAGTTGCCATGAACAGAATTGGTGGAAAAAGTAATTCTGGAGAAGGTGGAGAAGATGAAGATCGTTTCTATAAAAATGCTCAGGGAGACTGGAGAAACTCAGCGATTAAACAAGTTGCCTCTGGACGTTTTGGAGTCACTTCAAACTACCTAACAAGTGCCAATGAAATTCAAATAAAAATAGCACAAGGTGCAAAACCTGGTGAAGGAGGGCAATTGCCTGGGCCAAAAGTAAACCGTGAAATAGCGAAAACAAGAAATTCAACCCCTTATGTTGGTTTAATTTCGCCACCACCACACCATGATATTTATTCGATTGAAGATTTATCACAACTAATATATGATGTAAAATCAGCCAACAGAGCAGCGAGAGTCAATGTTAAATTGGTATCTGAAATAGGAGTAGGAACCGTGGCAGCAGGTGTTGCAAAAGCCAAAGCAGATGTTGTATTAATTTCTGGTTTTGATGGAGGCACCGGCGCTTCGCCATTAACCTCTCTAAAACACTGTGGTCTTCCATGGGAACTTGGAATTGCAGAAGCGCAACAAACACTCGTCATGAACAATCTGAGAAATCGAATTGTTTTAGAATGTGATGGCCAGTTAAAAACCGGTCGTGATGTCGCGATAGCATGTCTATTAGGAGCTGAAGAGTTTGGTTTTGCAACCGCCCCTTTAGTCGCTTCTGGATGTATTATGATGCGCGTATGTCATTTGAATACCTGCCCTGTAGGGATCGCAACTCAAAACCCTGAATTACGTAAAAAATTCAAAGGGAAACCAGAACATGTAGTAAATTATATGTATTTCGTCGCACAAGAATTGCGTGAGATCATGGCACAATTAGGTTTTAAAACTGTTGATGAAATGGTAGGCCAGGTCCAAAAATTAAATCGCAATAAAGCCATTGAACACTACAAAGCTTCGGGGATTGATTTAACACCAATTCTTCATAAAGTAGAAGTCGCAGAAGACGTTAAGTTATACAATACAGAGGAGCAAGATCATAACCTCGACGTGCATTTAGATTTTAAAATAATCAAACAAGCACACCAAGGTATCTTTAGAAGACAACGCACACATTTGAAGCTTCCAATCACCAATATTGACAGAGCTGTTGGAGCAATTTTAAGTAACGAAATCTCCAAAATTTATGGAGCAGATGGCTTGCCACAAGACACCATAAACATAGATTTTAAAGGTTCTGCTGGACAGAGTTTTGGTGCCTTTACAACCAAAGGAGTGACCATGACAGTTCATGGAAATACAAACGATTATCTAGGAAAAGGATTATCGGGTGCAAAACTAATCATCAAAGTTCCCGAAACATCTACGATTGTTCCAGAAGAGAATATCATCACAGGAAATGTAACGCTCTATGGCGCGACGTCTGGAGAGGTTTACATCAACGGAAAAGCTGGAGAACGTTTTTGTGTACGTAATTCAGGTGCCAAAGCCGTTGTTGAAGGTATTGGCGACCATGGTTGTGAGTACATGACAGGTGGAGTTGCGGTAATTCTTGGAAGTGTAGGAAGAAACTTTGGAGCTGGAATGAGTGGTGGAGTTGCCTATGTCCTAGATGCGGATAATACATTCACTAACAATTGTAATGGAGAAGATTTAAACATCGATCCAATCGAACTTCAGGAAGATGTAAATCAATTACGAACATTAATCGAAAATCATTTTGTGGCGACGTCAAGTCCATTAGCAAAACGCATTTTAGAAAACTGGGAAGCAACACTTCCTAAATTCAAAAAAGTACTGCCAGAAGAGTATAGACAGGCATTATTAAGATTAGAAAAAGAACAACTAGAAACAGTTTAAGGATGGGAAAGACAACAGGATTTTTAGAATTTGAGCGTCAGGATGAAACGTATCAATCGCCAAAAGAGAGAATAAAAAACTATAAAGAATTTACAATTCCGTTAGAAGAGTCTAAGTTAAAAGATCAAGGCGCCCGTTGTATGGATTGCGGAATTCCGTTTTGTCATAGCGGCTGTCCTTTAGGAAATTTAATCCCAGATTTTAACGATAAAGTCTATAAAGGCAAATGGAAAGAAGCGGCTGAAATTTTACATTCTACCAATAATTTTCCTGAATTTACAGGTAGACTATGTCCTGCACCCTGTGAAGAAGCTTGTGTTTTAGGCATCAACGAAGACCCTGTAAGTATTGAGAACATTGAAAAAAACATTGTTGAAACCGCCTTTACAGAAGGCTGGATTACAGCACAACCGCCAAAAGTAAGAACCGATAAAACAGTTGCTGTTATAGGGTCTGGCCCAGCAGGATTGGCTGCTGCACAACAATTAAATAGAGCGGGTCATACCGTTACTGTTTTTGAAAGAGATAATAAAGTAGGTGGACTCTTGCGTTATGGGATTCCAGATTTTAAAATGGAAAAAAATGTAATTGACCGTCGAATCAACGTTTTGGAAGACGAAGGGATCGTGTTTAAAACCAACGCCCACGTTGGAAAAAACTTAGATGCTAACCAGATAAAAGCCGATTTTGACGCTGTAGTGTTATGCGGTGGAGCAACCGTCAAACGAAACATTCCTATTCCGGGATCTGAGCTAAAAGGAGTTCATCAAGCGATGGAATTTTTGAAGCTGAATAATGAACATGTTGATGGATTAGTGGACTTTAAAGATATTCTTTCTGCCGAAGGCAAAAATGTCATTGTAATAGGTGGAGGAGACACAGGTTCAGATTGTATTGGAACCTCCAACCGTCATGGTGCAACATCAGTCACTAATTTCGAAATATTATCCAAGCCATCAGAAGGACGCCCTGCAAATCAACCGTGGCCCTATTGGCCGATGAAGCTTAAGACAACCTCTTCCCACCAAGAAGGAGTTGAGCGATTTTTTAGTGTTTCTACCAAAGAATTTATCGGAGATGACAAAGGCAATTTAAAAGCATTAAAGACAGTTGAGGTGGAATGGATTTTTAAGCAAGGCGAACGCCCACAATTAAAGGAAGTTCCAAACTCCGAAAAACTTTGGGACTGCGATTTAGTGTTGTTAGCATTAGGATTCACAGGAGCCGAAAAAACGTTAGCTGATCAATTTGGTTTAGAAATGGATTTTAGAACCAACATCAAAGCAACCACAAAAGACTATGTAACGAATGTTCCTGGCATATTTGCAGCAGGTGACATGCGACGTGGACAATCCTTAATTGTTTGGGCAATTTCCGAAGGAAGACAAGCGGCACATCATGTAGATACGTATTTGATGGGCAGCTCTGCGTTACCTTTAAAAGATGACAGTGATTTGCCACGAGTTTAATATTATTTTCGCACACTGAACGTCATACAATACGGAGAGTAATTAACTGCAAAACAACAACTTAACACCAACTCCAAACAGTTGGGTTTAGATCATTTAATGAGATACTCTCCACGCTAACTATGTAAAAATATAATTTCGATACTTCTAAGGCATAAAATCTATAATGAAACGAGCATGCTAAAATTATTATCACCCAATGGAATGACTAAAAGCGAACAGCATGTGACCTTTTAAAAAGAATAGATATAGACACATGAAACAACTAAATAAATACAGTCGAGCGGTCACTCAAGACCCAACGCAACCAGCAGCGCAAGCAATGCTTCATGCGATAGGACTAACCAAAGAAGATTTCGAAAAACCCCTAGTTGGGATTGCCAGTACAGGGTATGAAGGCAACCCATGTAACATGCACCTTAACGACTTAGCTAAGTTGGTAAAAGAAGGCACTTTAAACAAAGAAGTTATAGGGCTTATTTTTAATACGATCGGAGTAAGTGACGGAATTTCAATGGGAACTCCAGGAATGCGTTTTTCTTTACCCTCTCGAGATATTATTGCAGACTCTATGGAAACAGTCGTTCAAGCCATGAGTTATGATGGATTGATTACAGTTGTGGGTTGTGACAAAAATATGCCAGGTGCCTTAATGGCAATGATTCGAGTTGATAAACCAGCCATTTTAGTATATGGAGGCACGATTGATTCGGGATGTCATAACGGAAAAAAATTAGATGTTGTTTCAGCATTTGAAGCGTGGGGAAGTAAAGTGGCAGGTACCATGTCTGAGACTGAATTTGACCAAATTGTTGAAAAAGCATGTCCAGGAGCAGGTGCTTGTGGAGGAATGTACACCGCCAACACAATGGCGTCAGCCATTGAAGCGCTTGGAATGACCTTGCCTTTTAATTCTTCTAATCCCGCGACAGATGAAGAAAAAAAGGACGAGGCCATCAAAGCAGGGGAAGCCATGCGCATATTGCTTGAAAAAGATATAAAGCCCTCTGATGTTATCACAAAAAAATCGCTTGAAAATGCCATTAGACTTGTGACAATTCTTGGAGGCTCTACCAATGCAGTCCTCCATTTTTTAGCCATTGCAAGAGCTGCTCAAATAAAATTTACTCTTGAAGATTTTCAAAGAATTAGCGATAGCACACCATTTTTAGCTGACCTGAAACCAAGCGGAAAATACTTAATGGAAGATGTGCACCATGTTGGGGGAATACCAGCTGTGATGAAATACTTATTAAATAAAGGACTCCTTCATGGAGATTGTTTGACTGTGACCGGGAAAACAATTGCCGAAAATTTATCTGAAGTCCAAGACCTAACAGAAGGTCAAGATGTGATTAAAACTATTGAAGAGCCCATAAAAACTTCAGGACACTTACGAATGCTTTATGGAAATTTAGCTTCAGAAGGAAGTGTCGCTAAAATCACAGGAAAAGAAGGATTAAAATTTAGAGGTCCAGCAAAAGTATTTGAAGGAGAATATGCTGCTAACGACGGAATCCGAGACGGAAAAGTTCATAAAGGAGATGTAGTTGTCATTCGCTACGAAGGCCCTAAAGGCGGTCCTGGAATGCCTGAAATGTTAAAGCCAACCGCTGCCATTATGGGCGCTGGCTTAGGAAAAGATGTTGCTTTAATCACCGATGGACGTTTTTCAGGTGGGACACACGGATTTGTCGTGGGTCATATCACACCAGAAGCACAAGAAGGAGGCGCAATAGCCTTAGTAAAAGATGGAGATATTATCACTATCGATGCTGAAACAAATTCAATACTTCTTGAAGTATCTGACGAAGTTCTTCAAGAACGAAAAGCACAGTGGAATGCACCTGCCTTAAAAGTATCAAGAGGAGTCTTATATAAATATGCAAGAACGGTTTCATCGGCATCTGAAGGATGTGTAACCGATGAATTTTAAATTATAATTATGGAAACACTAACCTCCAAACAAAAGGAATATTTAGAGCAACCGAAAGAACGTATTTCAGGAAGTGAAGCAATTGTAAGATGTCTGTTAGCCGAAGGTGTAGAGGTCTTATATGGTTATCCTGGTGGGGCTATTATGCCAGTGTATGATGAGCTCTATAAATATGAAGGTAAAATAAATCACGTCCTTACAAGACACGAACAATGTGCTGCTCATGCTGCTCAAGGCTATGCGCGTATTTCTGGAAATGTAGGAGTTGCCATGGCCACTTCGGGACCCGGTGCAACCAACTTAATAACAGGAATAGCCGACGCACAAATAGACTCAACACCTATTGTATGTATTACAGGACAAGTTCCTTCGCATTTATTAGGAAGTGATGCGTTTCAAGAAACGGATATTGTTGGAATTTCTACACCTGTTACAAAGTGGAATCACCAAATTACAAAAGCGTCTCAAATCCCAGAAATTATTGCACGCGCTTTTTATATAGCAAGAAGTGGCCGTCCAGGGCCTGTGCTAATAGACATTACAAAAGATGCTCAATTTGAGGAATTTGATTTCCAATACAAAAAATGTACAGGCGTTCGCAGTTATAAGCCTGTTCCTGTAATAGATGAAAATGCTATTACTGCAGCTGCAGCACTTATCAATTCCGCAAAAAAGCCAATGATCGTTTGGGGTCAAGGTGTGATTTTAGGCAAAGCCGAAGAAGAATTGAAGGCTGTGATTGAAAAAACAGGCATCCCTTCTGCATGGACTATTTTGGGTGCTTCAGCAATTCCTACGGCACATCCACTAAATATTGGGATGGTTGGAATGCACGGAAATTATGCTCCCAACGTTCTCACCAATGAATGTGATGTGTTGATTGCGATTGGAATGCGATTTGACGACCGTGTCACTGGAAAATTAGACGAATATGCGACTCAGGCCAAAATTATTCATTTTGAAATTGATCCCGCAGAAATTGATAAAAACGTAAAAACAGATGTCGCAGTTTTAGGAGATGCTAAAACAAGTTTGACAAAACTATTAGCATTATTAAATACCAACTCACACCCAGATTGGTTGAAAAAATTTAAGGATCTATATACAATTGAGTATGATAAAGTCATCAAAAATGACCTACATCCAACCTCAGAAGGCCTTACTATGGGCGAGGTATTAAAAGAAATAAACAGTCAAACTAAAGGCGAGGCAGCTATTGTTACAGATGTTGGTCAACACCAAATGATTGCCTGTCGTTATGCCGATTTTAATGTTAGTAAAAGTAATATTACATCCGGAGGATTAGGCACAATGGGCTTTGCATTACCAGCGGCTATTGGCGCTAAGATGGCAGCTCCAGACAGAGAGGTCGTAGCAATTATTGGAGACGGCGGTTATCAAATGACCATCCAAGAGCTAGGTACAATTTTTCAGAACAAAGTTCCAGTGAAAATAGTAGTCTTAAACAATGAGTTTTTAGGAATGGTACGCCAGTGGCAACAACTATTTTTTGACAAGCGTTATGCCTCAACCGAAATGGTAAATCCAAATTTTGTAGCCATAGCAAAAGGCTATTATATAGAAGCCCAAAAAGTAACCAAGCGAGAAAATCTCGCAACGGCTGTAAAAGAAATGATAGCGAGTGACGAACCTTACTTCTTAGAAGTTTGTGTAGAAAAAGAAAATAATGTATTTCCAATGGTTCCTTCGGGAGCTTCGGTTTCAGACATAAGATTAGACTAAGAATGGAAACAGAAAAACAACTTTATACAATTTCGATATATACCGAAAATAATATCGGATTACTCAATCGAATTTCAGCAATTTTCCAGAGAAGACACATCAACATTGAAAGTATCAACACCTCTGTTTCAGAAATTGAAGGCGTCTCACGATTTACTATTTTGGTCAACATGACCGAAGATCAAATCAAAAAGATTTTAGGACAAATTGAAAAACAAGTGGAGGTTATAAAAGCCTATTACCACACTGATGATGATACAATTTATCAAGAATCATGCTTGTTTAAAATTAAATCAGATCTATTATTTGAAGAGCGTCAAATTCAAAATATAATCAAGGAAAGCAATGCACGAATTGTGACTGTAAATAAAGAGTTTTTTGTGCTCGAAAAATCAGGGCGTCGCAGTGAATTAGAACTTTTACACAGAGAATTAAATGCATTCGGGATCATGCAATTTGTAAGATCGGGACGCATCGCAATAACCAAAGACAAATTAAAAATAACGGAAATGCTAAACGCATTCAAAAACTAACTAAAATGTCAAATTATTTTAACACGTTAACATTAAGAGAAAAACTAGAGCAATTAGGGAAATGTCGTTTTATGGACGCTTCAGAATTTGAAGACGGAGTAACAGCATTAAAAGGTAAGAAAATTGTTATTGTAGGTTGTGGAGCCCAAGGCTTAAACCAAGGTTTAAATATGAGAGATTCTGGTTTAGATATTTCTTATACACTAAGACAAGCTGCTATAGATCAAAAAAGAGACTCGTATGTAAATGCAACGTCAAACAATTTTAAAGTTGGAACCTATGAAGAATTATTGCCTTCTGCAGATGTCGTTATTAACTTAACACCAGATAAGCAACACACAAACGTGGTAAAGACAATTATGCCTTTATTAAAAAAGGGAGCCACATTGTCTTATTCTCATGGTTTTAATATTGTTGAAGAAGGGATGCAAATTCGTGAAGATTTAACGGTTATTATGGTAGCGCCAAAATGTCCTGGTTCAGAAGTTAGAGAAGAATATAAAAGAGGATTTGGAGTGCCAACATTAACGGCTGTACATCCAGAAAATGATCCAGAAGGCAAGGGTTGGGCGCAAGCAAAAGCCTATGCAGTTGCCACAGGTGGCCATAGAGCAGGCGTATTAGAATCGTCATTTGTTGCCGAAGTTAAAAGTGATTTAATGGGAGAGCAAACTATTTTATGTGGTTTGTTACAAACAGGAGCAATTTTATCTTTTGATAAAATGGTAGCAGAAGGGATTGATGCAGGTTATGCCGCTAAATTAATTCAGTATGGCTGGGAAACTGTAACCGAAGCGTTAAAGCACGGTGGAATTACCAATATGATGGACAGATTGTCGAACCCGGCAAAAGTAGAAGCGTTTAGACTTTCTGAAGAATTAAAAGGTATTATGCGTCCATTGTTTCAAAAACATATGGATGATATTATGACTGGTCATTTTTCTAAAACAATGATGGAAGACTGGGCGAATGATGATAAAAACTTGTTAACTTGGAGAGCGGCTACTGGTGAAACTGATTTTGAAAAGCAAACAATCACAGATCAAGAAATTCCAGAACAAGAATACTTTGACCACGGAACTTTATTAGTTGCTTTTGTTAGAGCTGGTGTTGAATTAGCTTTTGAAGCAATGACAGATTCTGGTATTATTGACGCATCTGCATATTACGAATCTTTACACGAAACACCATTAATTGCAAATACAATTGCAAGAATGAAATTAGCAGAAATGAATCGTGTAATTTCCGATACTGCAGAATATGGTTGTTATTTATTTGACCATGCTTGTAAACCGTTGTTAACAGACTTTATGAAGACTGTAAAAACTGATATTATTGGTAAATCGTTCAGTTCTGAGAACGGAGTTGATAGTCAAGAATTAATTAGAATTAATGCGATTATTAGAAATCACCCAGTAGAAATAGTAGGTGCAAAATTAAGAGCTTCTATGACAGCAATGAAAGTTATAAAAACAGACGCTTAAAACGAATGTCCGAGACAACCCCCTATTTTCCAACAATTGAAGCAGTTGAATCTGCTGCAAAAAACTTAGAAGGCGTTGCTAACGTGACGCCTTTGGTTTCCAACTTGCAGTACTCATCAACGTACGATTGTAATATTAGTTTTAAACGCGAAGATCTACAAGTCGTTCGGTCCTACAAAATTAGAGGTGCTTACAACAAAATGTCCTCTTTAAATCAAAAAGAGTCGGCTAATGGCGTTGTGTGTGCAAGCGCAGGAAATCACGCCCAAGGAGTTGCATTGTCATGTAAATTATTAAAGATTCAGGGAACTATTTTCATGCCAACCACGACCCCAAAACAAAAAATTGAGCGGGTTAAAATGTTTGGTGCACAGTATGTCAAAATTATATTGACTGGCGACAGTTTTGATGACGCTTACAATGCCGCCATGAAAGATTGTATAGAACGTCAGAAAACGTTTATACACCCTTTTAATGATGAAAAAGTAATAGAAGGTCAAGCAACACTGGGCTTAGAGTTGATTCATCAAACAGCAGCTCCTATTGATTATATTTTTGTAGCAGTTGGCGGTGGCGGACTCGCATCAGGAATGTCCACAGTTTTTAAATTGCTATCTCCAAATACTAAAATCATTGGCGTGGAACCAGAAGGGGCTCCATCCATGAAAACGGCACTTCAAAAAGGGAAAGTTGTACAACTAGAAACTATTGATAATTTTGTAGATGGTGCGGCGGTCAAGCGTGTTGGAGATAAAAATTTTGCAATTTGCAAGAACAATCTACATGATATGATCACAATTCATGAAGGTAGTGCATGTCAAACGATATTAGATTTATATAACAAGGAAGCTATTATAGCCGAACCTGCGGGTGCTTTAAGCGTATCTGCTTTGGAGGCGTATAAAGATAAAATCAAAGGAAAAAATGTCGTTTGTATTATCAGCGGGGGTAATAATGATATTACAAGAACTGCTGAGATTAAAGAACGCGCTTTGCTTTACTCGAACTTAAAACATTACTTTATTATTACATTTCCTCAACGCGCGGGTGCTTTGCGGGAGTTTGTAGTGGATATATTAGGTCCCAATGATGATATCACACACTTTGAATACACTAAAAAGGTCAACAGAGAAAATGATGTTGCAGTTGTAGGAATTGAGCTAAAATCTCAAAACGATTTAGAGCCCTTAATTGCAAAAATGAAAGAAGATAATTTTTATGGAGACTATCTAAACGAAAAACCAGAGTTGTTTCAGTTTTTAGTTTAGATAGTTTCTATATGTTTTAGATTTCCTCCTTAGAGTAGTCTTTTACTTCAGAGACCCTTAATGTATTAACCATCCCTTTTTCTTTCATTGGCATAGCAGCCAAGCTAATGACCATATCGTCTTTTTCAACGTAACCTTTATTAAAAGCAATTTTATTTACATCATTAATTGTTTGGTCTGTAGACGCAAACTTGTCATAATGAAAGGCACGAACTCCCCACAGTAAATTTAACTGAGAAATAATTCGTTTGTTCGATGAGAACACAAGGATATGAGCATCAGGTCGCCAAGCCGAAATTTGGAAGGCCGTATATCCACTGTTTGTTAATGTTGAAATGGCACGTGCATTAATTTCGTTGGCCATATTTGCAGCATGATAGCAAATAGATTTTGTAATGTAGCGCTTTGTGCGAATGTGAGGAGGATTCTGAGGCACATTAATTAACTCTGAATTCTCGACAGTTTTGATAATATCAGACATTTTTTCAATTACTTGAACAGGGTATTGACCAACTGACGTTTCTCCAGAAAGCATCACAGCATCCGCGCCATCCATTACAGAGTTAGCAACATCATTAACCTCAGCACGCGATGGTGTAAGGCTGTCAATCATAGACTCCATCATTTGAGTCGCAATAATGACTGGGATGCGTGCTTGTTTGGCTTTTAAAACCAATTGCTTTTGAATTAACGGCACTTGATGCGCAGGAATTTCAACTCCCAAATCGCCTCTAGCGACCATAAGTCCATCACAATACGCAACAATTTTATCTATGTTTTCCACCGCCTCAGGCTTCTCTATTTTAGCAATAATTGGAATTTTATAAGAACTGTTCTCAGCAATTAAATCTTGTAATTCCATTAAATCTTCAGGATGTCTTACAAATGAAAGTGCCATCCAATCGACTTCTTGTTTGATTGCAAACAATGCATCTTCTTTATCTTTTTCGGTAAGTGCTGGCTGTGAAATATCGGTATTAGGCAAGTTAACCCCTTTCTTAGATTTTAAAGGGCCTCCTTGAATAACCTTAGCCTTTACTTCGTCTTTTTGATTGCTTGAGATAACTTCAAAAAGAAGCTTCCCATCGTCCAATAAAATACGTTCGCCAGGATTGGTGTCCAAAGGAAAACGCTCATACGTCATATAAACACGTTCTTTAGTTCCTTCAAAACGTTCGCCTGTAGCGAATATGATTTCATCTCCTGGGTTGACAACCACATCATCCTTCATCACCCCAACCCGTAACTTAGGGCCTTGTAAATCCGCTAAAATGGAAGCATTGTAACCATGCTCTTCATTGATGTCTCGGATGTCTTTGATGCGATTTTTCACATCCTCATAGTCTGCATGAGAAAAGTTAATTCTAAATACATTGACGCCGGCGGCAACCATTTTTAGGAGCATCTCCTTTGAACTAATTGCGGGGCCTAAAGTGGCGACTATTTTTGTTTTCTTTCTTCTGTGTGACATTAATTAAATATTAAATGTTCTTTTGATTTTAGTTGTAAAACATCCACACTATAGGCCGTGGATATTTTGGATATGTTTTGAATCGTATTCAAGATTTCTCTTTCATTTATAATCCCACCACCATTGTTGATTTTTAAAAAATAATCAACAGAAGCGTGGTCTGACAGTAAGGAATGCACAGTCCAACCATGATCTTTACTTTCTGCAAACAGCCCTGTTGAAATGGGCGCTTCATTTTCTACAAGACAATTGTTTTTAATGAGATGCCATGCTGTTTGTAAAGGCTTGTCATTCCATTCAAAAACAGAAAAAGCTGCGGACGAATTTGTGAAATCTAAATCCTCTTTTGTGCGCACCAACCGTGTTGCTAAATTTTGGTTTAAAAAGTATGCCAAACGATAGTCTTCTATATCACAATGGATTGCTAGTAGCGAGTAATTTGCATCTTCAAAATCATCAACAAGAAGTTTGTGTACTGCCATGTGCCTTAATAAACATTTTGTAAAGATAAGATATTCACACAATAATTGACTTCGTATTGGCGCTTCTTAGGGCTAAATTATTACGAAAACGTTATAGTTTCACTAAATTTTTTTAACTAAGAGCTTTTATCAATCCTTCCTTGCAATGCGAAATAAGCACGCTTTGAAACTTTTTCTTCTGCTTTCTTTTTAGAGGTTGCACGTGCTTTTGCTATGGTTTTCCCATCAATAAGGAGTTTTACAGAAAAATGTTTAAGAATATCTTGCCCCGAATCTTTTAAGCTTTCAAAATTAAAATGTTTCTTTTCTTTTTGACACCATTCGATAATAAGACTTTTGTAACTAATTACCTTCCCTTCCAAAAGATCAATATCTACATGAGGATCAATCACCCTTTTGTAAATGAATTTCTCACAAGCGGCATATCCTTTATCCAAAAAAACAGCTCCAGTTAAGGCTTCTAACAAATTACCATGTATGTTGTCCCCAAACTGAGTGATCGGAATTTTTGTACGCAACAAAGAGGAGAGCCCGAGCTCTTTTCCGATTTCGTTAAGGTGCTCTCTACTCACTATTTTTGAACGCATTTTTGTCAAATACCCCTCGTCACCCTCAAGAACCTTTTCAAATAGATAATGTGCGATGACAGCGCTCAATATAGCGTCCCCTACATACTCTAATCGTTCATAGCTTATTGAGTTTCCAAAAGAATCTTTTTGATTCGTTGAGCCGTGAGTAAAGGCTTTTACGTAGTAATATAGTTTTTTAGGAGTATATCCAACAACTTGGCTTATGGAAGCCTTTAATGCAGTGTTTTTAGGAGTATTTGGTTTGAATATGTTTCGAAAAGAAATCAACAGACGTTAATCTAATTTCTTAAAGACAACACAGGCATTATGACCACCAAAACCAAACGTATTACTCATTGCGATTTTAACGTCTCGCTTTTGAGCCTTGTTTAAAGTAAGATTTAATTCTGGGTCAATATTTTCATCTGGAGTCACATGGTTGATTGTTGGAGGAACGATGCCGTGCTCTATCGATAAAATAGCGGCAATAGCTTCAATTGCTCCAGCGGCACCCAGTAAGTGTCCAGTCATGGATTTTGTAGAATTTATATTTATGTTTTTGGCATGTGTTCCAAAAACTTCTGAGATTGCTTTCAATTCTGCAACATCTCCAAGCGGTGTAGAAGTTCCGTGCGTATTAATAGCATCGACGTCTTCTGGTTTAATTCCTGCATTTTCCAAACAGTTTTTCATCACTGCAATAACACCAATTCCGTCAGGGTGTGGTGCGGTCATGTGGTAAGCATCTGAAGAGAGTCCACCACCGATAAGTTCTGCATAGATTTTAGCGCCTCTTGCTTTGGCGTGATCATAATCCTCTAAAACAAGAGCTCCTGCACCTTCGCCTAAGATAAAACCATCTCTAGTACCGTCAAAGGGTCTTGAAGCAGTTTCTGGGCTTTCATTTCTTGTAGATAATGCATGCATTGCGTTAAAACCACCCATTCCTGATTCATTTACAGTTGCTTCACTTCCCCCTGTGACAATCACATCACAATGCCCAAGACGTATTAAGTTTAATGCGTCAAAAATAGCATTGGCTGAGGATGCGCAAGCAGAAACAGTTGTATAGTTTGGCCCCATAAAGCCATGTTTGATGGAGATATTACCCGGGGCGATATCTGCAATCATTTTAGGGATAAAAAAGGGATTAAATCTTGGAGTTCCATTGCCGTTGGCAAAGTTCATTACTTCGTTTTGGAATGTTTCAATACCTCCAATTCCTGCGCCCCAAATAACGCCTACTCTAAATTTGTTAATGGCGTCTAAATCTAGTTTGGCATCTATGATAGCTTCGTCAGAAGCTACCATAGCATATTGCGCAAACCGATCCATTTTACGAGCTTCTTTACGATTCAAGAAGTCCGTTACTTCGAAATTTTTTAATTCACAAGCAAACTTTGTTTTGAAATGTTCCGTATCAAAATAAGTCACAGGCGCACAACCACTTTTACCACTTATCAGGGCTTCCCAATAAGCGTCTTTGTTATTGCCTATAGGGGTCAGTGCCCCCAAACCTGTTACTACAACGCGCTTTAGTTCCATAAAAAATTAAAAGGTTATTTTGCAGCTTCAATATATGAAACAGCTTGACCTACAGTAGCAATGTTTTCTGCTTGGTCATCTGGGATTTGAATGTCGAATTCTTTTTCAAATTCCATTATTAGCTCTACAGTATCTAACGAATCTGCGCCTAGGTCGTTTGTGAAGCTAGCTTCTGTTACCACTTCGTTTTCATCAACGCCCAATTTGTCTACGATAATCGCTTTTACTCTTGATGCAATGTCTGACATAATCTTTAATTTTAAGTTTTAATTAGGATGCAAAAGTAAAAAACTTTACATTAAAAAACATAATTACTTTAAAAATGTGTACTTATTTGTGTACAAATCGACGATGTGTTGCTGTTTTACTTCTAAATGTGAATTCTTTTTCTTTTTTTTGTTGAACAATCCCAACCCAAAAATTTTTTAATGAAACGAATTGCAATTTTTGCTTCTGGATCTGGAACGAACGCCGAAAATATCATTACATATTTTCAAAAAAACATGAAAGCTAAAGTGGTTTTGGTCCTTTCAAACAACCCAAAGGCGTTGGTTTTAGAACGCGCCTCGAAGTTGGGTGTTCAAAACAGGGTGTTTAACAAACAACAGTTGAACGATTCTAAATGGGCTATTGAAAACTTAAAAAACCTTGATTTAATTGTGTTAGCTGGGTTTTTATGGAAATTTCCAGAGCACTTGTTAGAAAATTATAAAAATAAAGTAGTGAACGTTCATCCAGCTTTATTGCCAAAACATGGTGGAAAAGGCATGTATGGCATGCACGTGCACAATGCTGTGGTTGAAAATAAAGAGGTCGAATCAGGCATTACGATTCATTATGTAAACGAACACTATGACGAAGGCGCCATTATTTTTCAGGCTAAATGCGCAGTTAACAACACAGACACGCCTAGTGACGTCGCTGCTAAAATTCATCAATTAGAAATGACACACTTCCCTGAAGTTGTACAACAAATCCTTTCGGAAAATGGCTAAACCCAAAAAAAAATTCTATACGGTTTGGAAAGGCCACCATACAGGGGTTTTTGAAACCTGGGATGATTGTAAGGCACAAATCGCCAATTTTGCTGGAGCTCAATACAAATCATTTTTAACATTTGAACTGGCAAAAACAGCACTCAAAGGAAATTATAAAGATTACATTGGAAAAACCAAAAAGTTTTCGAGTGGTTTGTCTGAAACCCGATTAAAACTTATAGGTCAGCCCAATTACAATTCTATTGCAGTGGATGCTGCCTCCAGTGGAAATCCAGGCATTATGGAATATAGGGGCGTAGATACTCAGTCTAAAAAACAATTGTTTCACAAAGGCCCTTACGAACAAGGAACAAATAATGTGGGTGAGTTTTTAGCGCTTGTACACGGCTTGGCATTTTTAAAACAAAACAACAGCAATCGAATTCTTTACACAGATTCAAGAACCGCAATGAGTTGGGTTAAAAAAAAACAGTGTAATACCAAATTAGAGCGTACGTCAGCCAACGCAGCTTTATTTGACCTTGTAGACCGTGCTGTCATATGGCTAAAAAAGAATGCATACACAACTGTAATTGTCAAATGGGAAACGAAGGCTTGGGGGGAAATTCCTGCCGATTTTGGCCGTAAATAAATTAAGTTATTAGAGCGAGGTTTATTGTTTTATAAAGCCTAAAAAATACGTAACTTTGCTCTTTAATTTTTAAAATATCCTATGAGTAAATTGGTAATTGTTGGGACTGTTGCATTTGATGCCGTTGAAACCCCTTTTGGAAAGACTGATAAGATTCTTGGTGGTTCTGCATCATACATAGGGCTTTCTGCCTCGCAATTTGACGTTGATAGTGCGATCGTTTCTGTAGTGGGTGGCGATTTCCCTCAAGATTATTTAGATCTTTTTTTAAAGAGAGACATTGATATTTCAAGTATTGAAATAATAAAAGAAGGTAAAACATTTTTTTGGAGTGGGCGCTACCACAACGACATGAATACACGTGATACCTTGGCGACTGAACTTAATGTGTTAGAAAACTTTCAACCCATAGTTCCTGAAGCCTATAAAGATGCCAAAATTTTAGTTTTAGGAAATTTACATCCGATTGTTCAATCGAGTGTTTTAGATCAAATGTCAGATAGTTCAACGTTGGTCATTTTAGACACGATGAATTTCTGGATGGATCATGCACTCAATGACCTTTTGGACGTCATAAAGCGTGTGAATGTCATTACCATTAATGATGAAGAAGCCCGCCAACTAACAGGTGAGCACTCTTTAGTAACTGCGGCTAAAAAAATACATGAGATGGGACCTGAGTATGTCGTCATCAAAAAAGGAGAACACGGGGCATTATTATTTAATGGTACCAATGTGTTTTTTGCACCAGCATTACCGCTAGAGTCTGTTTTTGACCCGACGGGGGCAGGCGATACCTTTGCAGGAGGGTTTGCAGGATTTTTAGCTCAAACAGAAAATATATCTTTTGAGAATATGAAAAAAGCGGTTATTTATGGATCCACACTCGCATCGTTTTGTGTAGAAAAATTTGGGACTGAACGCTTAGAGTCTTTACAATCCGAAGAGGTTCGAACACGCCTCAAGGCTTTTAAAGATCTGACAAGATTTGAAATAGAATTAACAACATAACGAAACGCGCCAATTTGGCGCGTTTTTTTTTTAAGAATATTTAATTATTTAACAGTACACTTAAATGAGCGATGCTATAAAACACGAATGTGGAATTGCACACATTAGACTTTTAAAACCACTAGAGTTTTATAAAAAGAAATACGGAACGGCTTTTTATGGGATCAATAAGATGTACCTTATTATGGAAAAGCAACACAACCGCGGGCAAGATGGTGCGGGTTTTGCAAGTATTAAATTGGACATGCAACCCGGAGAGCGTTATATCAGTCGTGTACGTTCGATAGCACAACAGCCGATTCAGGATATTTTTGCTCAGATCAACAACAGGATTAATGATGTATTGGCAGAGCAACCGGAAGTGGCTAATGATGTAGAGGCACAAAAAAAATCAGTACCATATCTTGGCGAAGTCATGTTGGGTCATGTCCGTTATGGAACGTTTGGAAAAAACAGCGTTGAAAGTGTACATCCTTTTTTGAGGCAGAACAATTGGATGCATAGAAATGTGATTTTAGCAGGAAATTTTAACATGACCAACGTTAAAAGTTTATTCAAAAACCTTGTTGAAATTGGACAGCATCCTAAAGAGTACACAGATACCATTACTATCATGGAAAAAATTGGTCATTTTTTGGATGATGCGGTCTCAAAACTTTACAAGAAACTCAAGAAAGAAGGCTACACCAAAATGGAGTGTTCGCCGTTGATTGCAGAACGTTTAAATCTCAAAAAAATATTAAAAAAAGCTGCTAAAAGCTGGGATGGTGGTTACGCTATGGCAGGGCTTTTAGGACATGGAGATTCTTTTGTTTTAAGAGATCCATCGGGGATACGCCCAGCCTATTATTATATGGATGACGAAGTTGTGGTTGTCGCGTCTGAGCGCCCCGTGATTCAAACCGTTTTTAATGTTGATTATGATGCGGTTCATGAATTGCCCCCAGGAAGTGCCATTATTACTAAAAAGTCAGGTGAAACATCTATCGATAAAATTTTGGAACCTTTAGAGCGTATGGCCTGTTCGTTTGAACGTATTTATTTTTCAAGAGGAAGTGATGCTGAAATTTATCAAGAACGAAAATTACTTGGAAAACTTATTGTTCCTGAAGTTTTGAAGCATGTAGATTATGATATTAAAAACACGGTATTTTCATACATTCCCAATACGGCAGAAACGTCGTTTTTTGGAATGATTGAAAATGTTGAAGAGTATTTGAATAAAAAGAAAACGGAGCAAATATTAAAAGGGACACGTTCTCTTTCCGCAGAAAAAGTCACACAGATTCTTTCGGAACACACACGCGTCGAAAAAATTGCGATCAAAGACGTTAAGTTAAGAACTTTTATTACAGAAGATAGCAGTCGGGATGATTTGGTAGCCCATGTATATGACGTTACTTATGGGGTTATCAAACCAGAAGACAACCTTGTCATCATTGACGACAGTATTGTTCGTGGGACAACTTTAAAGAAAAGTATTCTAAAAATGGTGGACCGATTGGCACCTAAGCGTATTGTAGTGGTATCTTCAGCTCCGCAAATTCGTTATCCAGATTGTTATGGGATTGATATGGCAAATCTTGAAGGTTTGGTTGCGTTTAGGGCAGCTTTATCTCTTTTAAAAGATGCTGATATGTATCACATTGTTGAAGAGATATATACGCGCTGTAAAGCACAAGAAAATTTAAAAGACACGGAAGTTCAAAATTTTGTAAAAGAAATCTATGCGCCTTTTACACCCCAACAAGTTTCAGACAAAATCGCAGAGCTGTTGAGCGAAGACGGAATCAATGCTGAGGTTAAAATCATATTTCAGTCCATAGAAAACCTACACAAAGCCTGCCCGAAAAATTTAGGGGACTGGTATTTCACAGGGAATTACCCCACACCCGGAGGTAATCGAGTTGTAAATCGGGCATATATAAACTTTTTTGAAGAAAACAATGAGAGAGCTTATTGATGAAAAGCACACTTTATCTAATAAATTTGCACTTTATCTAAAATAAACTTTTACTATGCATTAAACTTATATATTTGACTCACCATAACATAAGTAGGTTAAGTTCATGGTAGATTTGGGGCAAAAAAGGTGAACGTAAGTTCACCTTTTTTATTTTCCATTGTTTTTTAAAACTTATTTTGCAGCAGCAAAACGTGTTTCAACTTCTTTCCAATTAATTACATTAAAGAACGCTTCAATATAATCTGGACGACGGTTTTGGTAATTTAAGTAATAAGCATGTTCCCAAACATCTAATCCTAAAATTGGAGTTCCTCCACATGAGACACCGGGCATTAATGGATTGTCTTGATTTGGTGTTGAACATACTTCAACTTTTCCTCCTTTATGAACACATAGCCATGCCCATCCAGATCCAAACTGAGTTGCAGCAGCCTTAATGAAAGCGGTTTTGAAATCCTCGAAAGAACCATAAGCGGCAAGGATAGCGTCTTTAAGTTCGCCAGAAAGCGCTTCTTTCCCTTCAGGATTCATAACGTTCCAAAACAGCGAATGGTTATAAAACCCGCCACCGTTATTACGGACGGCCTTGTTAGACATGTCCAAGTTTTCAAGGATTGATTCAATCGATTTGTTTTCTAAATCAGTTCCTGCAATCGCAGCGTTTAGATTGTTTGTATAGCCGTTATGATGTTTAGAATGGTGGATTTCCATTGTTCGTGCATCAACATTAGGCTCGAGGGCATCGTAAGCATAATTTAATTTTGGTAATTCAAAAGCCATAAGAATTTGTTTTAATTGTTTAAATAATAAATTCAAATTTACAATATTCAAATAAAAATTACGAGTATATATAATTAAGATTGTTTATTTTGCTATAAATTTTATTTAGTGCGCGCGTCAACCTTCAACATCTATAATGCCTCGGCCGGAAGCGGCAAAACATTTACTTTAGTCAAAGACTATTTGAAAATAGTTCTGACTTCTAAAGAATTCTTACCGCATCGTCATGTTTTAGCGATTACTTTCACCAACAAGGCTGTGGATGAGATGAAAACCCGTATTGTTGAAGCGCTAATGACTTTTGCAGCTCCCACTATTTTAACGCAATCAGATGCCTTATTTGAACAAGTTGTCAGTGAATTAAATAGCTCACCCAAAGAAATTCACCTTAAATCCCAACATCTCTTAAACAAAATACTACATAATTACGCTGCTTTTGATATTTCTACAATTGATAAGTTTACTCAAAAACTGATTCGCACTTTTGCATTCGATTTAAAACTCCCCATGAATTTTGAAGTTGAATTAGACACGGATCTTTTATTACAGAAAGCGGTCAGTCGTTTACTGTCCAAAGCCGGAAAAAACAAGGCACTTACAAAAGTGTTGGTTGCGTTTGCGATTGAGAAAGCAGACGATGATAAGAGTTGGAATATTGCTTTAGACTTAGTTAAAACAGCCAAGCTCTTAACAAGAGAAACAGATGCACTTTTTTTAGAAGAGCTTTCACAGCGTTCGTTAAAGGAGTTTGGCACGTTGAAGTCTACCTTAACAAAAGATATTAGTGATGCAGCGGAACACGTGGTTGAGCTATCTACCCAAATTTTAGAGTTGATTACAGCCAGTGGCATTGAGTTTTCGGATTTTACACGAGGGTCTTTGCCAAAACACTTTAAGGCTTTAGCCTCCAAAAAATTTGATATTACTTTTGCATCTCAATGGCAAGAGTCTATAGAAACAACCTCGCTGTACCCAAAAAAAGCGCTGCCACATATTGCCGACGCTATTGACACGCTTCGCCCTCAACTTGTAGAGGCATTCCACAAAACCAAACAAGCGGTTTATCGGATTCGGTATTTAAAAAATATTCGAAAAAATACTACGCCACTATCGGTACTGAATTTGATACATCAGGAATTAAAAACAATCAAAGACGAAGAGAACTTATTGCTGATCTCTGAGTTTAACACGATAATAAGTCAAGAAATAAAAGATCAGCCAGCACCTTTTATTTATGAGCGCATCGGCGAAAAATTTAATCATTTTTTTATTGATGAGTTCCAAGACACTTCCGAATTACAATGGGAAAACCTGGCTCCGTTATTAACAAATACCTTGGCGCAAGAAAATGGGAGCGCCATGTTGGTGGGCGATGCTAAGCAAGCCATTTATCGTTGGAGAGGTGGAAAGGCAGAGCAGTTTATCAATTTAAATAATAACAGTACCACCTTCCCTTTTGACGCTACGCTTTCTCATCTGCCAACAAATTACAGAAGTTGCAGGAAGGTCGTTGATTTTAATAATAACTTTTTTAAACACCTATCTACGGTTGTTTTTTCAAACGACGTTTATAAATCCTTGTACCAATCGGCTTCTCAGTTAGAGTTTAATGATAAAACAGGGTATGTGAATGTTTCCTTTTTAGAGTTTGAAAAGGGTGCAGATAAGTCGCTTATGTATGCCGAGAAAGTTTTAAAAATTATTAGAACTTATTTAGCCTCAAGCGAGAAAGCAGCCATGAAAGATATTTGTGTTTTAGTTCGAAAACGAAAAGAAGGAGTTGCTGTGGCAAATTTATTAAGCCAATCTAAAATTGATATTGTTTCAAGCGAGACTCTTTTAGTGTCTCAGTCTCCAGAAGTAGCGTATATTATGAACGTATTAGAATACGTGCATGAACCTACTAATATGGAAGCTAAACTGGGGGTAATCAATTACATTGCATCTCACACTGATGTAGGAGACCCACACTTATTTCGTTTAAAATGCATTCCATTAAATCGCGCCGCTTTTTTTCGATCGCTGCAGCCCTTAGGACTGAATTTTTCCGCTAAAACAGCTTTACAACTTTCTATTTATGAGTCTATTGAGTATATCATAAGTAGCTTTCAATTGGCAAAAACTTCAAATGCTTACATTCAATTTTTCTTAGATTTTGTGGTTGAATTTACTCAAAAACCAACATCAAGCATACGTCAATTTATAGATCACTATGATTTAAAAAAGGACAGCTTAAGTGTTGTGACCCCAAAAGGGATAAATGCGGTTCAAATTATGACGGTTCATAAATCTAAAGGGTTGGAGTTTCCAGTTGTTATTTTTCCATTTGCGGAGTTGGATATTTATAAAGAATTGGAGCCGAAAGAATGGCTGCCAATGGAGGCTTCTTATGCCCCTTTTTCACATTTTTTATTGAATTACAATAAAGATTTTGAATCATTTGGACCAGAAGGAGCCGCCATCTTTAAGGACCACCAATCAAAATTAGAACTTGATAATATTAATCTGCTGTATGTAGCACTGACCAGGGCGGCTGAGCAATTATACATTGTTGGGAATGCCGCGGTGTCAAAAAATGGAGCAGAAAACCTAAAAACATATTCGGGCCTTCTAATTAATTATCTAAAATCAAATGGGCGATGGGAAGATGGAACGTTGGAATATGAGTTTGGATCCTTTGAAAACATAGATATTCCTAAGCCGGCAAAATATCCAACGGTATTTCAACGTGAATTTATATCAACACCAAAAGAGCAACTTAATGTTTCGATGGCGACCAATGCAGGATATTTATGGGATACCGCACAAAAAGAGGCACTTGAGAGAGGGAACTTAATTCATTTGCTTATGTCAAAAATTTATACCAGAGTAGATGTTGAAATCACGTTAAATAATTTTTTTAATGCAGGTATAATCTCCTCAGTTCAAAGTACTGCACTTTTAAGCAATTTAAATGCGATCGTAGACCATTTATTGCTGGCTCCTTATTTTAGTTCAGAAGTAGGGGTTTATAACGAAAGAGAAATTATGAACTCCTTTGGAAAAATAATTATCCCTGACCGACTGGTTGTTTTCAAAGACACTACGGCCGTAATCATTGATTATAAAACGGGTGATCCTTACGATAAACACGAAGTACAGCTTACAAATTATTCAGAAGTGGTTGAGGAAATGGGATATAAAGTATCCAAGAAAATTCTTGTGTACATAAACGCCAGTTTACAGGTTAAAGTGTTCTAGTTTTTATACAGTTTTAAATAAAAAATAATATTAGTAAGAAGTACTTTTGGAAATTAATATTGTTTTTTTTATGAAGAATATTTGTTTTATGGAATTAACATCTTACTTTTGCATTTACTTAACTTAACAAATTAAAAATATCAAACATGAAAAATCTTAACAGATTAATTCTCACTACATTACTAGTCTTCGCGATTGGCAATGTGAATGCACAAGACGAAAACAACCCATGGCAAATTACAATTGGTGTAAATGCTGTAGATGTATTTCCTGTCGGTGAAGACGCTCCACAAGGAGATTATTTCCAAGAATTCTACAACGTAGAAGATCATTGGAGTATTCTTCCATCAATCTCTGTAATTTCATTACAAAAATATGTTGAAGATGGTTTCTCTATGGGTATCTCAGCATCTATCAATAGACTTGATAAATGGGGACAAACTCAAGACGGAACAGCAGTTTCTGTAAACAACTTAATGTATTATGCAATTGATGGAAATGTCAAATACAGCCTTTCAGAATTGTTCAATACTAAAAAACTTGAACCATTTGTAGGTTTTGGTGGTGGTTTTACTTGGATCGAAGAAGGTTCTTTTAATACTTCATCTGATTCAGCAGGCTCTGGTTTAGCAGGTGCTGGAACTTTAAACGGAACTGTTGGCTTAGCTTATTGGTTTTCTGACAATGTTGGAATCACAGCACAGTCTACTTACAAGCACTCTTTTCAAGACCAACTAACAAAACATTTCCAACATTCTGTAGGAGTTGCTTTCAAATTTGGAGGAACTGATACGGACGGAGACGGCATATACGATAAACAAGACCTTTGTCCAGAAGTACCTGGTTTAGAAGAATTCAATGGCTGTCCTGATACTGATGGAGATGGCATTGAAGATTCAAAAGACACATGTCCTGAATTAGCTGGTTTAGCTGAATTTAATGGCTGCCCTGACACAGACGGAGACGGCGTATCTGACAACAATGATACATGTCCAAACGAAGCTGGTTTAAAAGCTTTAGCTGGTTGTCCAGATGCTGATGCAGATGGCTTGGCAGATGCTCAAGATGCATGTCCAAATGAGGCTGGTCCTGTTGCAAATAACGGATGTCCTTGGAAAGATGGTGACAGCGATGGTGTTTTAGATAAAGATGACAACTGCCCTACAGAACCAGGAACTGTTGCAAACAACGGTTGTCCTGAAGTTGTTATTCCATCAAAAGAAGATCAAAACCAACTTATCAACTACTCTAGAACAATTAATTTTGCGCTTGGAAAATCAAGCTTTAAAGCTGATGCTTACCCAACACTAAAAGCAATTACAGCGATTTTAAAAGAGTATCCAAAAGCTAACTTTATTGTTGAAGGACATACAGATAGCACAGGAACTAATAAAAACTTCAACCAATTACTTTCTGAAAGAAGAGCTAAAAAAGTTGTAGATTATTTAGTAGATAACGGTATTTCAGCTGCTAGACTAGCATCTGCTGGCTTTGGTGAAAATAATCCAATTGAATCTAACATGACTGCTACAGGAAGAGCTGCCAACAGACGTGTAGAAGTTAAATTGGCTGAATAGTAATAGTTTTTACTATTTCATAATAAAAAGTTTAAAACGCTTCGCTATTGCGAAGCGTTTTTTTATTTTTATAACATGACAAGTTTCATTTATGATGTTTTAAAAAATTTGGAGATCCAATCGAAAGATGTTTCCAAACTCAGCCTTATTCTTCCCAACAAGCGTGCTGGAGTATTCCTTAAAATGGAATGGTCTAAACTAAATAAAACAACAGGGTTTTTACCTCAAATAATTGCTATTGAAACTTTTATAGAGGAACTATCTCAATTAAGACTTCTTAGCAATACCGAACTAATCTTTGAGTTTTACGAGGTTTATTTAGGGCTTACCCCTCTAAATGAAAGAGATTCATTTGATAGCTTTTCAAAATGGGCACCTATCGTACTTCAAGATTTTAATGAAATTGACCGCTATTTGATTCCTCAGAATCAAATTTTTGATTACTTATCTGCAATTCAAGAAATTAATCATTGGTCTTTAGATTCTAATTCAACTCCGCTTATTAGAGGCTATTTGTCCTTTTGGAAAAAGGTACATATCTATTACACTAAATTTACGGAGCATCTTCTTCAAAAAGGGGCGGGTTATCAAGGCTTGATTTATAGAGAGGCTGTAGAAAACTTAGAGGCTTACACTCAAAACAATCCGGATAGGTCGCACGTCTTCTTAGGATTTAACGCTCTAAATGCTTCTGAATCTACCATCATTCAGGAGTTGCTGCAACAAGATAAAGCTAGTGTTTATTGGGATATAGATCAAAAGTTTTTAGACTCTACCCAACACGACGCAGGATATTTTATAAGGCAACATCAAAAAAGCTGGCTTCATTTTAAAGCACAGCCTTTCAAGTGGGTTTCAAATCATTATACCAACTCCAAAAACATTTCTGTCATTGGAACCCCAAAAAATATAGGGCAGGTTAAGTATGTAGGAGCGTTGCTGCAACAGTTGTATATGGAAAACAAACTCCAAAATACGGCCTTGGTTTTAGGGAATGAAGATTTATTAATTCCGATATTGAACTCAATACCGAGCTGCATAGAAGACATCAATATTACTATGGGACTGCCTTTAAAGCAGATACCTTTTTCTGGTTTTATCGACCAATGGTTCCAACTTCATAAAGAGTCGTCTCCATTGTTCTATTATCAAGACGTGATCGCTGTGTTGTCACATCAATTTGTGCGCCCCTTGTTTCAAACTCCAAGTCAAGATGCTGCTCAATCTATCATTTCTACAATCAAACATCAAAACCTAATAAGCCTCTCCAAAGAGCAGATTATTGCCATTGCCCCCGATCATAAAAATAATTTAGAACTTTTGTTTGACGCTTGGAACAACCAACCTCAGAATGGAATAGAGGGTGTTCTGTCACTTATTTTTAAACTTAAGGATCATTATACCAAATCTAAAAACAACCAGCTGTTGGCTTTAGAATATCTATATCGGTTCTCAGAAATCTTCAATCACCTAAAACGCTTGAATACAAGCTACAGTCATATTACCAGTATCAAAGTTTTACACAGTCTTTATAAAGAGCTATTAAGTCTTGAAACGTTGGACTTTAAGGGGCAGCCATTGAAGGGTCTTCAAATCATGGGAATGTTAGAGACACGCGTTTTAGATTTTGAAACAGTCATTATTGTTTCTGTAAATGAAGGTGTTTTGCCTGCAGGGAAAACAAATAATTCATTCATTCCTTTTGATGTTAAAATTGAAAACGGATTGCCCACCTACAAAGAAAAGGATGCTGTTTACACCTATCATTTTTATCGTTTGCTTCAGCGGGCTAAGAATGCACATATTATTTATAATACCGAACCCGATGTGTTATCTGGTGGTGAACGCAGTCGTTTTATAACTCAACTAGAGTTTGAAGCACAGCATAACTTGGATCATAAAATAGTAATTCCAGAAACGCCACAAATTACAACACAATTATTGACGGTAAAAAAGACTCCTGAAATCATTTCAAAACTCAAAAGTATAGCTGCACAAGGGTTTTCACCTTCTTCATTGAGTCAATATATTCGCAATCCAATTGATTTTTATAATCGAAAAATTTTAGGGGTGAAGGCTGACATGCTTTTAGAAGAAACAGTTGCTGCGAATACATTTGGTAGTATTATCCACAATACATTGGAAGCGTTTTATAAGCCTTTCGTTGGACTTGTTTTAGAGACGTCAATGATTACAGCATTAAAGCCAAAAATAGACGCTACAGTTGCCTACTATTTTAAGGAGCTCTATAGGGAGGGTGATATCACTCAGGGACTTAATCTAATTAGTTTTGAAATTGCCAAACGTTATGTCTCAAATTTTTTATCTTATGAACTGGCGTGTATTAATAAGGGTGATGAAATTATAATAGAAGCGATCGAATCTAAAATGGCTGTTACTCTTAACATTCCTGAACTTCAAACTCCGATCCAATTGATTGGAACCATTGACCGAATCGATGTGTGTAATGGAACGCGTAGAATCATAGATTACAAAACCTCTCAGGTGTCTCAGTCTGAACTAGAATTGGTGAATTGGGACGATATCACTAGCGACTATAAAACCCATAGTAAAAGTTTTCAGATTATGACTTATGCTTATATGTTAAACACAGAAACACCTTTTACTACGCCTGTAGAAGCGGGGATTATATCTTTTAAAAATCTAAAATCAGGTCTTCTAAAGTTTGCTAAGAAAGACAGGTTAGGGGCGTATGCTCAAAAAACATCCTTAGTATCTTCAGATTTTTTAGTTCGTTATGAACACGAACTTAAAACGCTCATTCTAGAGCTTTTCAATCCCAACATTGATATAACCGAAAAAGAAGTTTAAATGGTTATCGAGGAAGTAAATAAAATCATCAAAGGCCCACATCGTTTACCGATCCTATTAGATGTCTTTTATAATGACACTGTAGCGCATGCGCCGCTCATCATTTTTTGTCATGGTTACAAAGGGTTTAAAGACTGGGGTGCCTGGAACTTATTGGCAAAGACGTTTGCAGATTCGGGGATTGCTTTTCTAAAATTTAATTTTTCTCATAATGGAGGGTCTGTGGAGCAGCCCATTGATTTTCCAGATCTTGAAGCCTTTGGTCATAATAACTATACAAAAGAATTAGACGATTTGAGTCAAGTTCTGGATTGGGTTGAAACAACATATTCAGAGCACCCATATATAGATGCATCTAGGCTTACAATTCAGGCAGCTGCTAAAAATCTAAAGTTACCCCATTTAATTATTCATGGAGATACAGACACAAGCGTGGATTTAAAAGAGGCCTTTGCATTGCATAAATGGCATCCAGAGAGTCAACTGATACTATTAGAAGGTGCGAACCATGTGTTTGGAAGCCATCATCCTTGGGATTTTAGTGAATTACCACCCTATTTACAGCAAATTCATTCAAAAATTAGTCACTTTATTAACAATTTGCAGTAGTTCTTAAAAAAAATAGCATTTATCTGATATTTTTTTTGGAAAGAACAAACTAATTTTTGTAATTTAGACTAAAATAAATATATATTATGGGATATTCATTCAAAAATAGCAAGGGAAAGACTTATTTTTTACACACTAAAGATGTAATTCTTAAAGGTGGTAGAGAACAAACTATTTATTATTTCGCCAAAGACGAGCGTGATAATACATGTGACCTTCCTGCTGGAAAAAAGATTGTTGAAAATGAAAAAACTGGATTACCTTTTGTAAAAAAGGCTTAATTAGTTTTTCAATCTTAAAATTCAAAACCCACTCTAAGAGTGGGTTTTTTTTGTTTTATTAATTTCATAAAAGTTGTAAATTGCAATAAATAAACCAAACATGAGAAAACAACTAATTATTTTTGCATTTCTAATTTTAGGATGTACTTCAGTAGCTCAAACTACAAAATCCTATTATAATAGTGGAAACACATCAACGACCAAAAAATTTGTGGGTGCTTCGTGGCATCCAGGGACCATTTTATTGGCGGATGGCAGTGAGCTTGTAGGACAAGTTCGGGGGTATGCTTATAAAGGAAATGATATTAGCTCGTTTCGTTACAGAGTTAAAAAAGGAGATAAGGCAAGAACTATTAAAGCAATCGATTGTCAATTAATATCTTATGATGGTTTGATTATTTTGTCACTGCCAAAAAATTTAAAGAAAAAAGCCGGCAAACGTATGTTTTATGTTGCGCTTTATTATGGAGAACACCTCACTATTTTTCAAAATCCTAAAGCCGAAGTTGCTTCAGGTTATTCGGGATCAATTACTTTTAACGAAGGTCAAATGCTAAGTTACTTAGCTCTCAAAGATGGTCAAATTTCTAAAATCACTAAACTGCGTTTCAGAACCCAAATGAAAAATATTGGATGGGATAATCAAAAATTCATGAAGCGTACCAACGACAGAAGTTGGTTTAAATATGACAATATTTATAGAATTGCTAATTTCTACAATCAAACCAAAAATCAGTAAGCCATTCATTCTAACCACATAAAGTGAAGAATTAAATGGATGTAACAGCTATTTACTAAAAATTAATCAAGATATGAAGTCAATTATATTTCATATCAGCTTTCTTTTTGTAGCTCAATTACAAGCACAGGAAACAGCATTTAAATATGTAAAAAGAGTGGAATGTAATGGAGGGGCTCTTCAAGATTCTAACTAAGGTTATTTTACTTTTCTAGTTGCGTTGCTTAAAGATAATACCAATTACCCCCTTTGTTCTGGTCTTATAACAGAATAAAGCATGATTAAAGAAAAAGTAAAATGCACGTAACCAAATTGTGAAGGTACATCAAGAACTTCGCTTAAAATTAGATATCCTTGAAACAGATTAATAGCTAAAACAGCGAACCCAATTTTTTTATTCAGAACCTCAACGGCTTTGTTTTTGTCTCCATATCGTAAGTTTGTTGGAAGGGTAATAATTACTTGTACGAAAAACATCATGACGATAACCAAATGTAACATATTATCATCTTTTGCATAGGCTATTCCCTCTCCAATTATTGGCAATGTCCCAAAAAAAACAAACTCCAAAAAGTAATAATTCACTTTTTTGTTTAAGTGCGCCATACGCTGCTATTAAAATGAAAAACAAACAAACGAAGTTTCCTACAATTTCTATACTTGGATTCATAAGTGGATTGGGATAAGGGAGCTTTTTTAGTTAACTTATATTACAATTTACAAAAATTCTTTAAAACCACAAACTAATTGTTGTCATGTTACACGATTTTTCACTTTTATTTTACCAGTAAACCTGTTGAGAGCCATAACTATTTAAAAAAATGAGTTATTCTCACTAAAAAATAAATTAGTTCACATAAGCTCTTCTTTTTAAGTTTTGTATTTTTATGAAAACTAAATAAAATTCTTTATGAGGATTTTCTTAAAATTATTGTTATGAAACGAATCAAAAAACTGCTTTTTGCATCCTTATTTTTAGGGCTCTATTTTGGGTGCTCTAAAGACAGCCCAGAAGAACAAACTACAACAACAGAACCAGAAGTAGTGGATGCTTACGAAGCTTTAAATGTTTCTTATGGCTCGGATGCAAATCAAGTTTTTGACATTTACCTTCCTGAAAACAGAACCAATACCACTAAAATTCTTATTTTGATTCATGGTGGCAGTTGGGTTTCTGGAGATAAATCTGATATGAACACTATCAAAACGTTTGTCTCAGCTCTTCATCCCGATGTAGGTATTATTAACATGAACTACACCTTAGCTGGGGTAAATACCCCCCCAATTCCGCTGCAAACAGATGACATTTCGGCTGTAGTAGATTATATTTCCACCAATAAATCTTCGCTTATCGTGAGTGATGATATTGGTTTTATTGGGGTGAGTGCAGGAGCTCATTTATCATTACTTTGGAGTTATGCTTATGATGATAATGACCAAGTTGACATGGTTTGTAGTATTGTTGGTCCAGCTAATTTTACAGATCCTGCTTATTACGATAACCTAATTTATCAGCCAATCTATCAATTATTTGGAAACCCTTCCATCGAATTTTTGGAGTCTGCGAGCCCTTATCATAGAGCGACCACAACGTCGCCACCCACCTTGCTGTTTTATGGCGGCATGGACCCCTTGGTTCCAACCTCTCAAGGAGTTGACATGGATGCACAACTTACATCCCTCGGAGTCACTCACGAGTTTTATTTTTATCCAGATGAAGGTCATGGATGGGAGGGAGATAATTTGATAGATACAACTTCAAAGATATCAACCTACATAGAGGCTTATATTGAGACTGAATAATTTGAATGGATAACACTTTAAAACTCTAATAACACTCTGTTTTGTTGCGATAAAACAGCTGTGTTTTTTGGATTTGTGACACACATAACATTACAATGCAATTTGTTTAATATTTTATTCATACATTTAAACATAATATTAAAATTAACTCCTATGGAAAATATTTCAATCTTAGCGCAGCTTATTGTTGCACTATCAGTTATTATTGTTTGGGTTTTTAGATATGAAAATATCGTTTTAGAATTTAAACAATATGGTCTTTCTAGTTTGGTTAGAAATGCAGTTGGCGCTTCAAAAATCGCATTGGCAACGGTTCTAATTTTAGGAATCTGGTATCAAGAATTCTTAGTTCCTGCGTCCGTCTTAATGGCAATTTTAATGGTATCCGCTCAATATTTTCATGTGAAGGTAAAAAATCCGTTTGTAAAATTCATTCCCTCTTTTGTACTATTACTATTGTGCTTGTTTATTGCGGCTTTCAATTACGGGTTATTATAAACAATGGATTTAAACCTTAGCATTCTTTTATTTTCGGCGATTTCATTTGTGTTTTATGGTATAACCTCTTTTTTTTCAAAGAGAATGTTGTCTGAATATGCCCGTTGGGGTTATAAAGACTATCGGATTTTATTAGGCTGTTTGCAACTGTTAGGAGGTATTGGTTTACTGATAGGCATTGCTAATCCTATACTACTTTCTGTAGCGTCCTTTTTATTGACCTTTATGATGATTACGGCTGTCTTTGTAAGAATCAAAATTAAAGACAGCATCGTTCAGATGTTTCCAGCTCTGTTGTATACAGTATTAAATTTTACAATTTTATACAATTCACTGGTTTAGAGCCCTGCAGTATTATTTTTTATCTGACTTGTCGATAGGAAACCTCCCTTGATTTCCGATACCGTCCATGTCAAGCTCATCATATGCATTTTGATGTTCATTACGTTGTATTTTGTGTTGCCTCGAAACGATCGTCAGCAAAAAATAGACGTACACTATAAAAATAATAACCCCGAAAATAAATATTAGTAAATTCATTTTTTTCTTCTTTGTCTAATGGCAATTGAAAGCGATAGAATCGACGGAACCCAAATTCCTACAAAAATTCCTTCTAGTTTATTTCCAGTAAACCAAAGTGTAACTGACATCAAAAACGATATAAATGCAAGAATAATAGGATAATAGGTTTCAATAAAATCTTTCATTGTTTTTTATTTAAAATTAGACAAGATTATATGTAAAAATGTTACAAAAGTCATAAAATTTTAACGTATATGTTAAAATTAACCTTCAATTATTATATTTTTAGCAGAAGTCAAATCAGGATTTTTCCGGTCTTTATAAATGTTAAAGGGGTAGAGGTTTATCAATAAGTTTTTAAGAAATAAAGAGTTCACGAGGGACGGTTTTCAACCGACTTAACGCAAAAACTGATTGGTAAGGAGCTTTTGTTTTCGTTTTTGAATTATGAAAACCCACCACTTGCAGCAGCATTTTCAGAAAGTTGTTGTTGTTTCATTGAGAACAATGCACAGATTAAAAGAACATAGTCAGCGTTGTCTTTATCTTCGAATTCTACTTCAATATGTTCTTTCCATTTTTTTAATGTGTAATGGATTGTTAAAACAGGAGTTTCGCCATTTTCACAAAGGATATAGTCTCGATCAGATCCATACCATTTGCCCGCTTTTTCTTTTTTTAGCCAATACTGTAGGTTTGACGGACTGTGTTTAAGAACTATTTTAAAACCTGACTTAAAGTTCCAGTTGATATTTCCAATCTGACGTCCACTTTCCAAAAGAATAAAGGAGGTGCTCCAAAACCTTTTCTTTTTTATTTCATAGGTTTTGTTGTTGTGAAAGAAACGGATTTCAGAAGAATACCATTTTGGACGAGTTCCTCTTAAGAGAACTTCCTCACCCTCAATAATTTTAAATTTTTTATTGTTTTTTTCTATTTCAACTCTCATAACTCAAAGGTAAGAAATCTTTAAAAGAGCAGTAGGGTCAAGTCAAATTATAAAAACACATAGAACTTACGTCTTCAAAGCACCTCTGAAATAATTCAAGGGGGCTTGAAGTCGTAAAATTTAGTAATAGAGTGTGCCTGTATTTAGTCGACGCGACTCCAAGTTTGTAAGATGTCTCCGTCCCCAAAAGGCGTTTGCATTTCATCAGTTCCGTTAAAAGTCACTGGAAAATCATCTCCTCCAATTTCGTACGAATCAGAGCCATTATTAACCCAGTTATCAGGGCCATAAACCTCTAATTCGGAACATAAACTACCATCCTGTTGGAAACACTCCCAAACGCTCTTAGTAGCTGTAGTTTCTGTAAATACGAATTGGTCGGGTAGTCCTGCATCCCCTTCCTCAAAACAGCCTCTACACTGCCCTTCTGGCCAGGTTCCATTTCCTACCCATTCTTCATTTACCAACACCCAAGTTCCAATAATTTGGTCACTTGTATTGTTTTGATTGTTGTTGGAGTCATTGGAATCGTTTGAATCTCCATCACCCCCGCTACAAGCAAATATAAATAAGCTTAATATTAGTACTATCCTTTTCATAATTAAATTGGTTTTAGAACTCAAAGATAGGCAATGTAAATTTGACTTTTTCATGTGGGTTAGAAGCCGATCAGATAATATGTGAAAATATTTGAAATCGTAGAGTTACAATGTGCGCTAACCCCACCAAATCATATTTATTAGTAGACTCTGGATCATGACTTCCATCTAAAGCGCTTTTACAAGTTAGAAGAGTGTATTAAAACAACAATGGTTAAAGTAATTTTCCTTTATTATTTTATTAAACGCCAAAGACAAAATAATTAAGTCTACTTTTATTAACTTTAGCAAATAGATCAAATATTTGTAAACGAACATTATACAGTGATGAAAAAATATTTCATAATAATCTCAATGATTCTTGGCTTTCAGTCGTGTGTTGACGCTCAGAAAGACAGCGAGCTATTCACCATTTATTTAGTTAGACATTCTGAAAAAGATCTCACCTCGAATAATCATTCAAACCCGCCACTTTCTCAATGTGGCGAACAACGATCGGAGAATCTAAGTAATTTTCTTAGAGATGTCAATCTCGATGCTATATACAGCTCCGACTATATTCGAACTCAAAATACAGCACTTCCAACAGCACTGTCCAAAGGACTGGAGATTAGTGAATACAACCCTCAAGAACTAGAAGATTTTTCAAAATTATTAATTGCTAACAAACAAGATGTACTCGTAGTTGGGCATAGCAATACCACAGGGGTTTTAGCGGGCTTATTGGTTGGTGAAGAAATTGGCGCATTTGATCTAGATGTTTACGATCGGGTATATCAGGCATTAATGTATAAAAATAGCGGTCGGCTTCAACTATTACACACAGCCTTTGATTGCAGTGATTAAACGCACAGATTGCAGATAAAACAACCATCGTTAATTGTTATTTTTGTTTAATTTTTTAATTAATAATTAAACAAAATATTCCACAAAGCTTCTTTTCAATGTTTTTCGTCGAAACGCCACACTCAATAAGTTACTTCTTATATGAGCGTATCGTTTTGATTTTCAGGGCTGAAATAATCAAATATACTTCAATAAAAGGTTAAACATTTGTATATTTGGATTTTTACAACTGTATTAACCAAACTTTTTTCAATGTCTAAGAAACTTATACTTTCACTTCTTTGTTTAATTTCTGTTTATAATTTTTGTTACGCTCAACCCGTAACAATCGACAATTATTCTGTGAATGGCCTTGGACAAGTACAATTATCAATTCAAGCCCAAGAAGGTAAATATTACGTGCTTCATGCACAGCACAGCCCAACGTATAACTGGGCTGTTTCAATGACAATAGGCGTAAATGGAACCATGATTATATCTGAGTCATTGGCTGCATATCCGTTAGACAACTACTCTATAACAGCACATGATGTTTCAGCCCCTGACGATTATGATGGAGACGGGATAAACGATATTATAGAATTTAATAACATGCCTACGGATTCGCCTTTTAATTTTGCAGAACCTATTGCAATTAATGATGGTGCCACCTCAATTCCGGATGCTGATACCTTTATGGAATTGGCTACAATAAATAATGTGGGTTGGGCGCCTTTTCTTGACGATCAATTGTATGTAAAGTTTGGGATTCTTAATAGAGATTCAGACAATCCACAGGTCTATTTTATTAATAGCAATACATACACTATTCACGCAAGCTTTTGGAGTGGAATTGGAGCCTCAGTCACTGGAGATGATGGCTCTGGAGAGATTGTTTTTAATCCCAATACCATCCTTTCAAATGGGGTCATCGGGAGCTATTCATTCAATTTTTCTTTTGGAAATGCCTATGATTTTGAAGCGACCCAAAGAACCTATGAATTATTGGCTGCCAGCATGCCTTTTCTTCAAAATAACATGAACCACTTTATTGGACAGTCTGACGAGAACGACCATAATAATAATTATGCTGAAGATTTTGTAGGGACACGAGTCGAGGTTGTTTTAGAATCGGATGTTTTTGCTGAAATCAATTACATCCCTTTTCATGAAGCAGAAGGCTACGGATTTTTTAAGCACATGACGAATCTTAATGAAACCCCTGGAAGTAGAGACATTGTTCTTTATGATGCCTTACCAAATTCATTGCCTAGGGTAGGAGGAATTATAACCTCTGTCATCCAAACTCCTTTGTCACACGTTAATTTAAGAGCAATTCAAGACAATGTTCCAAATGCATATATTGCAAACCCTTTACTGAACGACAATATTGCAAATCTGCTAGGGGGTTATGTTTATTACAAAGTAGAAAACGAGCAGTACGAAATTCGAGAAGCCACTTTAACCGAAGTAAATAACTGGTATGAAGACCTTAGGCCAACCGAACCACAAACGCCTATTAGAGATTTAAGCATCACCGAAATCATGCCTTTAGATGCTATTAGTTTTGAAATGTCAACGGCGTTTGGAGCAAAGTGTTCCAATGTAGCAACCATGAGGTCCTTTGATCTTCCTACGGGAACGATTCCCGATGGTTTTGGAATTCCATTTTATTACTATGACGAATTCATGAAGTTTAATGACTTTTATCAGGAGGCACAAGTCATGATAGACAACCCTACGTTCCAAACCGATTTAAACTTTCGTATTGATCGTCTAAAAGATTTTAGAAGAGATATTAAAGACGCTCCAATGCCGCAATGGATGATGGATGACTTACAGGCCATGCATGATGATTTTCCTGTTGGCACAGCCGTTAGATGTCGATCTAGCACGAACAATGAAGATTTACCCGGGTTTAGTGGCGCGGGTCTATACACCTCTAAAACGCAATACCTAGACGAAGGTCATATCTCTAAATCTATCAAACAGGTCTATGCCAGTATGTGGAATTTTAGAGCCTATGAAGAAAGGGATTTTTATCGTGTAGATCACTTTATAGCCGCGATGGGATTGCTATGTCACCCCAATTTTCAAGAGGAACAATCCAATGGAGTTGGGATCAGTATTGACCCTATCTACGAAACGGAAGACACCTTTTATCTAAACACCCAAGTAGGAGAGTCCTTGATTACAAACCCTGACCCGAACTCGGTACCAGAAGAACTTTTATTGTATGAAGATCCTACACAAGGCGGTGGATACCTCGTATTAAGGCTGTCTAACTTAGTCAACCCAGGGGAGCTGGTAATGGATATCACCTATATCAATCAAATGAGAGAGTTTCTTACCGTTATTCATGATGGGTTTGAAATACTTTATGATGTTGTAGGTGCAGAAGGTTTTGGAGTAGATATCGAATATAAGGTTACAGCACAAGATCAGTTAGTCATTAAACAAGCAAGACCATGGGTTTCGTTTTGGGCAAATATTAATGCCGATAATGATTTGGGTATTACAGCAATTGTAGACCCTCAGTCTTCCTCTAGCCTAGGAAGTAGCGAGCTAGTAACAGCAACAATTGCCAATCAAGGGTTAAATGACATGAGTAATTTTGATATTGAGCTCGTTGTAGACGGTCAGTCGATGGAAACAATTACGATACCTCAAGCAATTCAACCTTTTAGTGAAGCAGATTTTCGATTTTCAGTACCACAAGACTTTTCAGCTATTGGAGATTATAATATCACAGCAAATGTGAGTCATGTGAATGATGAATACGAAAATAACAACACTTTAAATGTTGTTATAAGTAAGGTTCATGCGTTAGATGGCGCGCTTTCAGTTGGAGAAATAGCAGTTGTTTGTAATGACGTAGCTGAAGTGGACGCAATCGTTACCAACAATGGAGAGACAACCATTACCGAGGTGCAAATTGAGGTTGTAGTTAATGGTTCAGTCGTAGAGATTATTAATGCCTCAGTGGACATCCCATTCCAAGAACAAGGAACGGTAACTGTCGTGATTGATGACAACCTGCAACAAAACAACAACATCTCACTAAACGTATTAAGCATCAACAATCAAGCTGATGGAGATGTAGCCAATAATTCGGTTTCCACCACGACAAGCCTTGACTCAAACTATGATACAATCACGCTTCTTATCAACGCGGATAATTATGCAGGAGAAACATCTTGGAAGCTTTTAGACGATTCGAACGAAATTATATCCACTGGTGCTTTAAGTTCTAGCGATTCAAACGAGGTCTATACAGAAGAAATTTGTGTTGATTATACGTCTTGCTTCTCCTTATATTTTTACGATTCGTATGGAGATGGAATTTGCTGTAGCTATGGCGAAGGGAATTTTCAGATTTTGGATGCGTCAGGGGAGATTATTCTTGTAAATGATGGGGAATTTGACAACTACGTTCAAGAAGTCTTTTGTCTTGATGATTCTGCATGTGAGATTACAGCGGAGGTTAACGTCATGCATGCAACGTCTTCTTCTGCTAATGATGCTGCTATTACAATTAATACAAATACAGGGATGAGCCCTTTTCAATACAGTATTAATAATGGACAAACATTTTCGGACTCGAATACGTTTGAGAATCTAATGCCAGGAAATTATAGCGTATTTGTTCTAGGTGCTGCGGGGCTTTGCTCTTATCAGCAGACCGTTTCAGTTGAAGCCTGTAATTTGACTTCAGTTGATATTGAAGCGACCTCAGTTTCTTCTGTTGTTTCAACAAATGGCTCCATAGTCATTACTCCAACTTCTGGAGAGGGTCCCTATCAATACAGCATTGATGGAGGTCAAACCTTTAGTCAAAACAATGTATTTTCCAACTTAGCCGTAGGCGACTATAATGTCGTTGTAAAAGATATTGCGGACATCTGTTCATATGAAGTGGATGTTCCAATTGAAGTTGAAGGACTGGTCATTAACGAAATTAATTACAAATCAAGTGTTACGTTCAATCCCGGCGACTGGATTGAATTGTACAATCCAAAAGCAGGGACTATAGACATTTCAAATTGGCAAATAAAAGACGACAATGACACCCATGTATTTGTCATTCCGGAAGGAACTCAAATAGCAGGTAATGGATTTTTGGTACTTGTTAAAGATGCAGCTGCTTTTAGTAGTGTATTTCCAAACATTCCATACATAGGGGAATTGGACTTTGGATTTGGAGGGTCGGATGCTGTTAGAGTGTACAATTCCGATAGCAAACTCATGGACGATGTGTCTTACGATTCAATAGCACCTTGGCCAACATGTGCAGATGAAACCGGAAATACCTTGGAATTGATCGCACCAGATTTAGACAATTCGTTGCCAGAAAGCTGGAGTTGTATCAATGACAATGGAAGTCCTAATGCAGTCAATAGTACTGGACTTTCTATTGAAGATATCGATACTAATTCGATAGTAGTGTATCCGAACCCCGTGAAAAACATGCTATATATTGTTGGAAATTCAGCAGGGTATGACATTGAGGTTTATTCATTGCTTGGTCAGCGTGTAATGACTGGTTCTAACGTCAATGAAATAGATGTGAGTCTGTTTAACGAAGGTGTTTACTTGATAAGAGTAAGTACTGAGAACACAACCACTGTAAAACGCATTATCAAGTTTTGATATAAAACTTGATAATGTATTTTAATTTTTAGCAGTTTAGAACTCTCTGAACTTAGGGACCAATATGCGCCTGTAGTTTGGTGCGTTTTTTATTAATAATTTACAAACCCCAACTATTTTTATATTGTAAAAAATTAATTAATCGCATGGACCATCTTCATAGGCTATAACCCCGTTCCAATTCAAAGCCATACAACTATTGTCGTATGTAATGCCATCACATCCACAAACCGGTTCAAAGATTTCGATACACACACTTTCTAAATCAATCAATGTTTCATCGATACACATATTGGGTGTGCTCTCATTATCATCTCCACCAGAACAAGCGAAGAGTAATAAAGCGGAAACTAAGAATAGTTTTTTCATAATTAAATTGGTTTATAATTTAAATATAATGATTAGTCTAATTTACTTAAAAGCTTTAGAATCCCCTGAATTGAAAGAGTAAAATATGCCTATGGTTTACTCCTCTGAATAATTAGTAAGCCATCTAAAAGTGTTTAAAACAAAATTTTT